>Ga0208544_10000079_pt1 | contig 71248 bp, 51 predicted proteins | sample DEB08_DNA_9_FD_184526 | JGI IMG/M metagenome (GOLD analysis project Ga0208544, IMG submission 184526) | Aqueous microbial communities from the Delaware River and Bay under freshwater to marine salinity gradient to study organic matter... | ecosystem: Environmental > Aquatic > Marine > Coastal ...
ACCCTAAAATAATAACCTGAAAAGAGTTTATTTAAAATAAATAAAATTCTGCATTTTAAACATAAATCAAAATATTATTTTGATAATATTTTATTTTATTAACTAATTTTGGGCGAACCTAGCGATGTAAGTTCAGTTATTGTAATATTAAATTGATTACCCTAAAAAACAATAAATCATTTTATCTAAATCCATCTATTTTAATTAGATAGAGTTTCATGAATTGGGTTATTTAATTAGAGTGTGTAAAGAATTAGGGGAATCATAATATGTACTCTTGATTTCATTAGCTTTTTAGCAATTGTAAAAGTTAATGAAACCTTCGTTCAAAACACTTTTTCTAGGGGGAAATAAACATACATCAAAATTGGTCATATACTCTTGCCCCTAATTCTTTACACACTCATTTAATTATAGTTCCTTTTAAAAATAAAATTGGAAAGTAAACCCAAAGATATACTAGAAACGGTCAAGTTTTGTGAATTGTTAAGAAAATCTTAACAAAAATATAACTATTTGATTATCAATGTTAAAACTAACGTTTTGCAAGCATAAATCTTGGATTTAAAATCAAAATACTTGACCGTTCAGAGTATATACTTTTTCAGGAGTAGCATTTTCAATTTTTTCAAAAAGTTTATCATTATAAACCTTTGTTTGTTATCCATAAATTATTCCCATAATCGCTGAATGGCAATATTGGCAAACCTCACCGAAGTATTTTCTGCTTGTAGTCGAATAGGTCCCTCCGTAACAGTTCGCTCATAATAGGGAAAACTTTCTTCTGGCCAAGATTGAGCCGTTGGAAATCCCATAAAAGTAGGTCTGCCTACTTTCACTTGATGATGGATTAATTCACCATTTAATTGAGCGGTTAATATGCCATTTTTAAAAGTAATTTCCATACTTTGCCATTGTCCAGCTGGTTTAGAGGCTTCTTCGTCAGGCTCTTTTTCCCTGTATAAGGCGCCATTACTTCTTTCTGAGGGTTCTTGTCCATAGGAATCCAATAAAGCAATTTCCCAAGAACCATTTAAATACACTCCACTGTTGCCTTTCCATTCTCCCGTCACCCAATCTGGAGTCTTCGGGATAAGATAGTCAAAACGCAATTTATAATTATTAAAATGTTCTTTGGTAATAATATCTCCATACCCTGGGCGAGCAACAACTGCCCCATTTTCAACAGTCCATCTAGCAGGAGCCATCGTATAATCAATAGGCCCACGAGAGTCTGCTCGACGGTCTGTATATAATAAATAAGGGGGAGTAGTCAGATCATAATGTTTCCATTGAGATAAATCTACGCCATCAAACAAGATTTCCCAATCCTCCCCTGGGACATATTTTGGTGGTGTAGGAATAGCTACTTTTTCAGGGCTATAACTATTTTTCTCTTGGCTTCTTTTAAAATTATTTCCTGCCGAAAGCACCCCATTTTTAGGTATTTCATAGCCCAATGCCCAGAAAACTGAATTATAAAATAAATTTTTGAAATAATCCGCTTTTAAATCTCCCACTCTAAAACTGCCTAATGTTATCATAGCTCGTCTTGCCCCTTCGTGATTATAGGCCCAAGCTACAGGGTAATTGGGCGAATCGTAGCTGTCATTACCAATCGCCCATTCTCTTTCAGCGAGTTTTTGTTCATCGAATTCCTCCTCCTCTTCTTCTTCTTCACTTGCGTCTCGGTTATGCCCATAGGAAAAAACCACAGGGGTTGCCCCTTCTGTCAATGGGGTGGAAACATAAGGACCTTCTCCTTGTCCCCATTTTCGTTTAACGCCTCTCACCATAGGATGGTCTGCTTGTTCAGGATTAACTTGGCAAACAATTCCATGTGTATAATGGGTTTTATAATGGCCTCCGAAATATTTGGGGGCGAAGGTTCGGTCTTTCCAAAAAGCATGAGTAGTCGTCCGAATGGCTATCGCAGGTTTGCCTTTTTCATAATGCTCCATAAATAATTTAAGCGACCGAGGTTCCCAATTTCTAAAGCGCATAAACACCACCATCAAATCAGCATCCTTTATTTTTTCGGCATCTGGCAAAACCGTTGGTTTGGGGTCATGGTCGGGGTCTTCATCTGCACCAGGTGCCTCATCTTTGATATAAATGACCTTAAATCCATAGTCTTTTTCCAATTTTTCTGCATAAGGCAGCATTCTTTCTCTGGATTGATATTCATCTCCACCTGTTACAAATACTACGGTTGGCGCATCTTTGCTAGATTGAGCGGTCAATTGGGTCGTGCTATTGCAGGCTTGTAGTAAGCAAATGATGAAAAGGGTTAAGCCTATTTTAAATAGTTTTAAAGTGGTAAATTTCATTTTTAAAGTTGGTCGTTAATATTAGCTCATTATTTACTCCGCAAGTTCATAATTTATGATGGATGATGTATGATTTTGAACCTCAACCTAGTCACCAATCACCTGCATCCCCAAAGGTCGAGTCCCCAATTCATGAATCGTATTTTGCACCGTTCCTTCCAATTTAGTCCCTTCTGTATCGGTCAAATGATACTCAATAGTCATCACGTCAACGGGGGCAATGTCAGGGATATACAAGTTAACCGTTTTCCCGTCTTCGGCTAAGGCCACTTTGGTTAATTTTAAAGTACGAGTATTATATCGTTCTGAACCATAATCAGCTGTTCTTTTTAAATCCCAAACTTTGACTTCAAAATTATCCAAATTTTGTGCTTGAGTCGCATCTAATTGTTGAGCAAAAATTAAATTGAGGCCTTGAGTATTGGCTTTTAAAGCAACAGGAATGGTCAATGGCTTTCCAGTATATCTAATTCTATACAAACCGCCCCCTCGCATTAATTGAGAAGTTCCCCAAGCCGACATCCCGCAGGCATATAATTGTCCATCTTGTGGATTAAAGCGACCTCTCATTACCCCTGTTAAAAATTTGACATTGGGTATATCAATGACCCCACCTTGTCGCATTTTATTAGCTTTTTCATGTAAAACCACTTGGATTTTGCCATAGCCATAAGAGAAACTCAATAAACCTCCATTTAAAGGGCCCCATGCTTTACTGTCCACCCATAATAATTCCGAGGGAGAACGGTCAAATTCCATATCTACCCAAACTAAGGGTTGTTCCATAGCCAACCTCGAACTATCTTTTGGTGGCTCATAACCCCACATATTGCCATAAAATTTTTCTTTTCCACCTACATCTACCCAATTAATCCGATTCATTGGATTCCAATAACCTTGTTGGTCGGTGACGATAAAACTGCCATCTGGGTTGATACAAACACCATTTGCTGCTCTAAATCCCGTTGCAATAATCTCTGATTTTTTTCCATCTTTGCTGACTTTTATCAGCGTTCCGTGCTGCGGAATTAAGGCTTCTCTAGCATGTCTTCCACTTTTTGCGTAATATAAATTTCCTTGTTTGTCTGCTTGCAACCCCATCGCAAATTCATGAAAATGGTCAGTTACCTGATGGTCATGGTTGAAACTTTCATAAAAATCTGTTTCGCCATCTCCATTAAAATCTCGTAATAAAACCAATTGGTCTCGGCAGGTCACATAGATTTTTTCATTCAATACTTTGATACCTAACGGTTGGAATAAACCAGACCCAATTCGTCTCCAAGTCAATTGCCCGCTATTATCTGTTAAACCCGTTATCATCCAAATATCACCGTCCGTGGCGCAAACTACTGCTTTGTTGGCATCTTGCATAAAGTCAATACCGCTTAACTTCATCCGAGCTTTCCAAGGATTTTCAAAAGGTGGGGTTAACTCATCAATGGCAAAAGCTCCTTTAGCTTGTCCTTTGACAATAGTGGTCTTTAATACTTGAGGATAGTGGGTTTTGCCTCCTTTGGTGAAAGGGCTAAGGTCACTAGGTTGAGATTTTTTAGCATATTCTTCTAGTCCATTTACACTTTGTTCTGCAATAAACAATTTAATAATTGCTGTGCCTGTTTCATGCGTTTCTAAAATGGTATATCCATCCATTTCTTTTAAAGACGCTCCTTTACCAGAAATAGCTACTTTATTTTTTACAGGTGCGACCCTCATTTTCAAAGTACCTTTTGAAGGGCTAATATTCAAGGTTCTTGTAAAAATCGTTTGTTCCCCAATTTTTTCCATTCCCAATTCTTCTAAAATATTGGATTTTCCAACGGAATAGGAAATGATAATATGGTTATCATGGTGATATAATCCTTTATAATCCGCCCATTTTTTAGGAAGTGGTCCAAATTGTCTGCCATCCCTAGCGGTATATCTTGGGTCCTCAAAAGAACCATTTGTTGGATTCGCCCAACCTGGTCCTACGGGTGTTTCAAAATGCAATTTGCCAACCGTTCTTGGATAGGTCTCATGTTCATCATTTAATAAAATTGCTCGCCAATCTATAAAGCCTGCTCCTGTCCAACCGCCTGCTACCCGCATCACATCGTGGTCAAAAATCATAAACGCATTTCCTTCAGAAACGCCTCCATCTCCTTTATCTAATCTAACCGCAATTCCTTTATAAGCGAAGTTATTTTTTGAATAATCTTCATCCACAAAAGGTGTTGGCCCTGGAGAATGAAACCGTTCTGGTCCCGTAGCAGAATCGACCAATTCGTAGGTATTCATAAAAAAATTACCATAATCCATATCCTTCCATGGATGGTATGGTTTTGCCGCAGGTCCAGTAGTTGTTCCCTCTGGTAAACTGGCTAAATAGTTGGGACCAACTTTGTAATATTGCGTTTCATTACTTTCTTTAATGTATTCTTCTCTGAGGTAACAAATTACATCATATTTTTCCTGTGGAGTTAGGACAATTTGTGGTGGCATGGTCTTGAACCCTTTGGTCAAAGTCAAATACATCGAATAGGGGTCACTTCCCGCTTTAAAAGGTTGTTCCCAAAATTTTAGCGATAATGGAATAGACCCTTCTATTTCTGGAGTCCCATGACAATTAATACAATTACCGTTAAAGATTCGACTACCTCTTTCATAACTTTCCTCATTAAAATCGGCAATCATGCCAGCGTGGTCAATATCTTTTTCATAATCAGCTAAGTCTTCTTCGTCCAATAAATAGGCTAAGTCAGGATGGTCAACAGGTTGAGATGTATCTACAAATCGCCCGCCTGTAAAAGGAAATTTTTCATCATCAATAATAAATGTTCCTGTAAAGTTATCACCAACAAAATCGCCGTTCACCAGTATATCCATACCCCACTTAGGAAATCTTCCTGAAAGTTGATTATCAACTAATTTAAAGTCCTGAAGGTCATTTATTCCTGTTACATAAGATTGAAGTTGTCCAACATATTCGCCCCCCTCTTTGGAGATGACTAAGGTGCCAGAGAATTCTTCAGACTCATATTCCCAACTGCCTTCTAATCCAGAATCACCTGTTTTACAGTGAAAAAATAATAAGGTAAATCCTAAAAAAAGGAATAGATTTTTCGTTTTGAATATTGTCATTTAAGAAAAGTATTATTTTTATAGGAATTCCAGTTATTTGAATTTTAAATAACTTTGTAAAGGTAAGAAATAAAGTCGAATCTAAAAATAAAATGCCCAAACTTATTATATAAAAAACAAAACAAAAGCATAAAGCTATAAGTGTTGATATAAATTTCACAAAACATGTCTCTAACCTAATTTTAATTGTCTGATTTTTAATTATATTTTCATAAAAAAAACTTTATTAAATATAGTTAGTAAGTTTTTACCTACATTTTTGAACCATTTATTGTGATTATCCATAAAAAAAGATACCACTCAATCCCTTTCCTATATTTTATCAATAAATGTTTTATAAGTGGTTGCAAATAACCCCATATTACTCAGATTCAACATCAATGACAGGCGGTTCCAATGTCTTTAAATAAGCTACCAAATTCACTACTTCTTCAGCTGTCAAAGTATTCAACAAGCCTTGCGGCATTAAGGAATTAGTGGTTACTTCTTTAGATTGAATATCGGACTTATTGATGGGAATAGGGTCTTGTCCAACTACCCGCAAGGTCAGACTCCTTTCATTTTCAGCAATTACATTTCCACTATAAGTTCGACCATCTTGGGTATTGATTACAACCATTTTATAGTCGTCTTGAATGTCCCCACTTGGATCTAAAATATTGCTCAACAGATAAGTGGTATTCGTTCGATTAGAGCCAGTTAAGTCAGGGCCTATAACGCCTCCTTCGCCATGCATTTTATGGCACGCATAGCAGGTTCGTTGATATACTTCCAATCCATTTTTTAAATCGGCATGATTAAGCGCCTCATCGGAAAGCATTCGTTGGTATTTACTAAACTGAGCGGCTACATCGCTGGAAATATCATCAATGGGCCCCCAAACTTCTACAAATCCATTACCCACCACTCTTCGTAATTGTAGCGCGACATAAGCTGGAATATCCTTTTTTGGAATGAATCCTTCTTCTAAAGCCCATACCAATTGCCAGCCATAAGTGGGTCGAGCCGCAAAAGTTTGAATAGCTTCTTGTTTGGCTTCTGCATCAAATCTAGCATAATTTTCCAATAATAACTCTCCGAAGGCTTCCTCATCATAAGCAGCTATCGCTCGAAGGGCTTCGATTTGCAAGTCTTTATCCTTAATCAACTCTGGTAATATTTCTTTTAACTCCTTCCGTTGGTGGAATGCTAAACCTTTTATGGCATTTCGTCTTTGGCTTATAGCTGCTTGGGGGTTATTCAAGGTAGCCAGTAATTTTTTTGCAGCTTCTGCATTGCCAAATTGTTGGGCAATTTCATCCGCCTTCGAGGAAAGAACGGGATTGGATTGCAACGATTGATAAACTGATGCCCAATTCGATGGCTCTTTTATATCGGTTCGCCCAGCCATTCCTACATACATGCCCTCAAGGAGTTGAATTTGGTTTTTCGATTTTTTATTTAAACCCGCAACTAGCTTTTCCAATTGGTTTCCATCTACTAAACGACGGGCAATTTTATTGGCTATGGAAGGAATATTCGTGATTTCTGCTAACCTTAAAGCTCGGTCAGGTTGTGTTGCCACTATGGGTTCCATACCAAACCAAAGCGTGTGCGGTATATTAGGGTCATCCGCATCTTCTTCAACTTTGGCTAATGCTTCGGCAATTTCCCAACGATTATTTTTTTCTAATTTTTGCAAAGCAGCAGCCAAGTATAATCGAACAACTGGTGAATTTTCTTTTTCAGAAAGCTGATTTAAGGCTGCATTAATTGCTTTAGAAGGTTGTCCCTCTTCACATAAAAATTGAATCGCCCAGCCTTGTATATAAGGGTCTTTATCAGATAATAATTTCACCAAATTTTTACTTGAAATTTGATTGGTGATTTGTAAAGTCCACAATGCACGCAATCGCAAATCTTCGTTCTTTTCATTTTCTAAAACTTCATTTAACCGTTTGATAGCCGCATTGCTAATCCCTTTTTGATGCGCTCGGTATTGTAAAATAACTCTTGCCCGTTGGGCGTGCCAATTACTTTTACTCAATTGTAATGCTACCAATTCCGCATCACTCCTTTTACTTAAATCATCATAGCGTCCTTCCCAATCTTCGGCATGGGATTTTTCAGGCATGATTCTAAAAACTCTGCCCGTTTCTTTATTGACGACCTCATTCCCACAAATATCTGCATCATGCCAATCCAAAACGTAAAGACCACCTTCAGGGCCAATTTCCATACTAAAACCAATCCATTGGGCATTATTAGCCATCATAAAGTCTTCTCCATGACTCGCAATAAAGCCTGAACCATTTGGTTTCAATACATCCGAAAGTACTGCGTGTTCGTGGATATTTGCCATAAACAGTCGCCCTTGTTGTTCGGGTGGAAAGGCATCCGATTGATAAATTCTTGCACCTCCATGGGCCGACCGATGCCGATGGTCAACGATGGTGCGAATGTCTTCATAGACATACGAATTAAAATGACTTCCGCCTTGCCGATGATAAATCCCCCCTGGAATAACATGAAATAAATGAGGAATTACGCAAGCTGAAATAAACAATTGCCCTTTGGCATCATAATCAATTCCCCACGGATTGCTAAAGCCATGTGCCACCACTTCAAAGCGGTCTTTGATAGGATGATACCGCCAAACACCACCATTTATGTCCACCCCATCCGCCTCTAATAGGTCTTCAGGAAAAGCTTCTCGATGTTGATACAATTTTCCTTTACCTTTGGGTTTTCGGATTTTGGAAGGGGTCGCAAATCCTTCCAAACCATACAACCAACCATCGGGTCCCCAATGAAAACTATTAATCGTTTCATGACGATCCCGGATGCCCCAACCTGTCAGTAATACTTGTATATCTTCCATATCTCCTTTATCATCTTGGTTTTTATCTGGCACAAATAGTAGATTGGGTGGTGCGCCAATAAAAACGCCACCATGACCAACAGCAATTGCCGAAGGAAAAGGAATGCCTTCCAAAAATACTTTTCGAGTATCCACTACCCCATCCTTATCTTCATCTTCTAAAATCAAAATTTTGCTATCTCCTCCATTGGAAAAACCATGACCGCGAGATTCGTAATCTCTGTTTTCCGCAATCCACATTCGTCCTTTATCATCCCAACAAAAAGCCATCGGTTGGGTAATCATGGGTTCGGCGGCATAGGCATTTACTTGATAACCATTTTGAATCGTCATTTCTTCCACGGCTTCTTGCGGGTTTAAAAATCTTGCCTTTCGACCTTCTTCTTGTGCCAATTCCCAAAGCGGTTCAATATTATATTGATTGTGATTGCCGATATAATCGGACCAAAGTTCTGTCATTTCGATGTTGTTCAATTCACCCGTATAGGCAACAACTTGGTGGAGAAACGTTTTAGTTTCCCCTTCTTTTATTTTTAAATCTTTCTCCCTTGCTGGAACGGGACCTATCCCCAACTCTCCATCCACTCGCCAAGTTTGAGGAAAACCATCATTTTCAGGATGGTCGAAAATAGCGATATGCCCCCATTCGTCCATCCCCTCGATTTCCATACCTACATCCACCCACATAGCACGCTGTCCTTCCGCATTTTCATTGCGTTGGCGTGCTGCATTAATAACTTCGCCTTTGTTATTTTCTCGCCAGGGCATTCTTAAAAATAGGCCACCATAGTCAAATTGATTGATAGTTATATCGGCTAAAGCCTTTCCTTCCCATTCCAAACTCAATAAGTAGTTATCTTCTTTTTGAGAAAAAGTCCAGGTTTGTGTTTCTTCTAAAATGGGTTGTTTTGACTCATCTAATAGGTTATAAATTGTTTGCCATTTTACAGCTTCCCCTTTTTCTGTCAACACTTCCGAACTAACTTTTTGCCAATGACTGCTTCCATTATTATGAAAATAATCTCTACCGATTTTAGCTTTGATGTCTTTGGATTTGTCTGGACGGTAAAACCATTCTTCTAATGTCGCCTCCTCTGCCCCTATTCCATTTATTCTCGTAAAACCCCAATACAAACCTGTCTGGTGTTTGTGGTGACCTGGGCTATATTCAGTCAATTCCGCAGTCGAGTTTGGTGCAAGAATGGGGTGGAGGAAAGGTCGCATATTTGGCTTTGCATTTTGCGTAACCAATGCCTTAGTTCCATTTTCTTGAAATACTCGAATGGCCTCTTCGTTGATTTTAATATGAAAATTTGATTCAATAGGATTAGTGATGGAATCGGGATTTTCTTGCTTATTGGAACAGGAAAAAAAACAGATACAGAGCATTATAAAAGTAAGCAGTTTTTCCATGGCTATTTCGTTTTTATTAAATAGTTGAATAACATTATTTCTTGACATTAGAAAGTATAAATAAATCGTATTCTTGTCAAAGAAACGAATAAATCGTTTAATTTTTTTAAAAAAGTAAATTTTATAAGGTAATTTAGCAGAAATTTCCAAAAAAATGTGAAATTAGCCACTAGGGAATTAGTTCCTTAAAATTTTCAAAATAAAAAAATGAAAAAAATAGCCCTACTTTGTTACATACTATTAATAACTTTCTTGATATACACCTGTTCTGCCTCCAACGATGTCAATAGAGTGGAAAATCCTGCTGCGACTAATCCCCATCAAGTATATAGTGCGCCACCGTGGGTGATGCGGCTTAATTTGGATGGTCGCCCACAAATGATTGGCCTTGCTTTGAATAAAAATCTATTTGCCGCTTATGATGCACAATTAGGTGCTTTATATAAAGTTTGGAAAGGGGATATTTTATTTACAGGTCCTGTTTATGATAATATTCATGGTAGGCAGCCCATTACCAGAGGCGAGGCTTATATTCAAGATACTTTGGCACAAAATCCTTGGTCGCTAAAAGTAGGGGGAACAGTAAGTCCCATTAAAGCCAAATACAAAGGTTATTCTCGAAAAAATAATCAAGTTACTTTTAAGTATGAATTAATTTTACCGACTGGCGAAAAATTCAATATTGAAGAAACACCAGAATTTATAACTCATAAAGATGGAAGACCGGGATTTGAGCGAGTATTTAAAACAGGAAATATTCCAACAGGAATTGATATTTTTTTAAATACTTCCTTTGACCATTTGACCGATGAAAAAGACCTAGAAACCAATGGTGAATGGCTGTCTAATAATTTTGAAGAACGGTCTTTTGATTTTGGAAAAAGCATTAAAGGGACGGGTACTTTGCAATTAAATCCAAACGGGCAGACGTATTTGCGTAGCTATTTTGAACCCAAAGCAACTGCTCATGTCGCATTAGAACAAGGGGCAAATACAGCAGAAACAGCTAATAAACAAGTAGATTTAGCCAATATTGACCCAACTGATTTAACTACTTTAGCGATTGTTGGAAAAGACATTATTGGAAAAAGCGATTGTGCGGCCTGCCATGCCATTAATAAAATGGTGATTGGCCCTTCTTATACGGATATTGCTAAAAAATATGAAACCAAACCTGAAGTAGTCGAGGCACTATCCATTAAAATTATATATGGTGGCGCCGGGGCTTGGGGAACACGGGCGATGTCTGCCCACCCTGATGTTTCGGAAACGGAAGCCAAAGCGATGGCAGCCTATATACTTTCCACCATTCCAGATGGGCAAATAGAACGCAAAGCAGGGGTTGCTGCAGATTTTTACGATGTGGGGCAACCATTAGGCAGTTTACCAGAGATTGTGGCAGGACAAAGTCCGAACGCTTCGGAGGTATATCCCAATATTGATTTTCATTCAGGCAATCCAGATATAGGAAAAGATACCGATGAAAATTTTAGCGGATTTGTGAAAGATTTTGTGATGGAGGCCAATACTTATTTGACCGTTCCCGAATCTAAAACTTACGATTTGCAATTTGTCGCCAATAATGGAGGTCAATTAAAAATTGATGGTAAGTTGGTTTCCCAAGGACATTTTTACGAGGGGACTTTTATTGACCAAAAAGAATTATTTTTAGAAAAAGGAGCGCATAAAATTCAGATTCATTTTTATCATCATCTATTTGATAAACACCTAATTTTGATGTGGCGAGATAACAAAGCCGCAGAATATGAACCCATTCCAGCGGAGTATTATACCCATGACCCTTTTGATATAAAACCTACTTCGCCAGGCATCAAAGCGATTGTTCAAAATAATGCCCCTGGGTTTGGTGCATCTTTAGAGTCGCCCCATCCTGCTTTTGATTTATCGGTCGTCCGTCCCGAAGGGTTTAAACCAAGAGTCGGCGACCTAGAATTTAGGGAAAATGGCAATTTGATACTTTGCACTTGGGATGGAGAAGTTTTTGAATTAGAAAATCCGACAAGTACGGACCCATCCAATATTAAAATTACCAAAATTGCAGATGGTTTATGTGAACCTTTGGGCATTACAATCGTCAATGATGAAGTCTATGTTTTACAACGTTGGGAATTGACCAAATTAACAGATACCAATGGAGATAATATCCTAGATGAATATGAAAGTATTGGTACTTTTGGAAGTAATGGCCAATTTCATGAATGGTCGTTTGGTTTAGTACATAAAGAGGACCACTTTTATATGACAACCGGTATTGCTATGGGGCATGGTGATGAAAACATGCATGTGGATAGAGGAAAGGCCCTAAAAATGGGCATGGATGGTTCTTATGAACATTTGGCTTATGGCTTAAAAGAACCCAATGGAGTGGGCATTGGCCCCGATGGTGAAATCTTTATAACCGATAATGAAGGAGAAGGTCAGCCTGTTTGTAAAGTGTTTCATATTCCAGAATCGGGCAAACCTTTTTATGGAAATAAGTTAGTGGAAGCGGATAATTTACCCGCCGATATTAAAGATGTGCCACCCGTCATCTGGTTGCCACAAAACGAAATCGGCAATTCCCCTTCCCAACCCATTTTGATGAAACATGGCCCTTATGAAGGACAGATGATTCATGGAGAAATCACCCATGGCGGCATCAAACGAGATTTTATAGAAAAGGTAAAAGGACAATATCAAGGAGCTGTATTTCGATTTGTGCAAGGTTTGGAAGTGGGCATTAACAGAATGGAATGGGGACCAGATGGTGCCTTATATGTATCAGGGCTTGGAGGCGCACAAGACTTTGGACACCAAGGACATCAATTTGGTTTAGAACGATTAAGCTATAATGGAAAAGTGCCTTTTGAAATGTTGGCGATTCGTGCCAAATCCAATGGCTTGGAAATTGAATTTACCCAACCTTTGAGAATTGGAGACGGTATGCATCCAAGCGATTATAAAGTACAACAATGGTATTTCTCTTGGTCGGGAGATGAACATTCTAGCCAGCAAAAAAAGGATTTGGAAAATCTGACGATTCGTTCTGTTACCTTATCAGAAGACCGCACCAAAGCCTTTTTGGAATTGGAAGGCATGAAAAAAGTACATGTCTATTATGTGCAATTGCAGCCTACCTTTTTAAGTGACCGTAATGAGCAATTATGGTCGAATGAAGGCTGGTACACTTTAAATGAATTTCCTGATGAAGCAGGAGTTGTAAAACCAGTTACTTATGCTAAATCTCCAAATACCTTAACACCTCCTGAAAAAGAAGCTGGCTGGTCCTTATTATTTGATGGCAGTTCGTTAGATGGTTGGATGAATAATAGTGATTGGACCGTTAATAAGGGTATCTTAGTTCCTCAAAAAACCGAAACCATTTTATCAACCTCGGAATCTTTTGATAATTTTGAATTAGAATTCGAGTGGAACATTACTACTGGTGGAGAAGGCGGTATTTTATTTAATATTCCTGCCAATACGACTGCCCCCCAAGCTTTAGCGGTCTCCCCTAGAATGCAATTGGTTGATGAAAAAGGTAACGAAGATGCTAAAGCCATTAGCAAACATAAATCAGGTGCTAATTACGACATCAGCGCACCTAAATATGTCGTTACTCAACCTTCTGGCACTTATAATACGGCTCGTTTAGTTGTGCATAATTCCCATATCGAACATTGGATTAATGGCATTAAAGTACAGACCTATGAATTAGGTAGTGAAGCATGGCAAGCTAGTTTGTCAGGTACTATTTATGAAAATTCAGCAACTTATGGGCAAACTGCTAGTGGAAAAATTGGGATTTATAGTAAATTGGGAACTTTATCGGTTCGGAATGTTCGGATTCGGGAATTGGATAAGGCTAAGACACACAATGCCCTATAAGACACACAATACCTTATTAATTAGCCACCTCAACTAGCAATTGTGGCAACTTGATAATTCGCATGTGCTTTGCTACCCATCTTACTCCGTAACTATCCCAAGTTTGGGTAGCCGATATTACCTATTTCAGAACAAAAGGTGGTTTTATCTATGGGCATCTCCTAATGAACGTTTATTAAGTTATGGAGAAACGGTTGAATTATTAGAGCCAATTTGGCTTAGAGAGAAAGTAAAAAACAGAATAGAACAATTAAATACTCTTTATCGGTAAACACGACCATTTTTTAACTTAAAAATTCATTTCCTTTGTCTACTTACCAATTCAAAATTAAAATACCAGAAGGGAGACCAGAATATCTCGAAAAAATAATACAGGAGTGGAAAACTATTGTAAGAGAAGAAAGAAATGGAATTTCTTCTGTTTTGCAAGAGCAGATAGCGGATTTATGGAAACTAGAAGAGGCAGCTCCCAAAATTTATTTAGTTCCTTTTAATTGGGACAGTATATTTATTTATGCTCCAATTCAGAACCAGGAAATACTAAAGTTTATAAGAACGTTTATAGCAAATAAATTTCCAGATATAGCTGTTCAAGAAAAAAGGTTTAATGAATTTGATTTAAAGGCCTATGCTATTTTTGATAAAGAAGCCGAATTTAATAAAGAAACAGAATTTACATATAGTGAAGAAGTACTTGTAGCCATCAAAAAAATGGGTGATTGCATTGAGAAGTATTTCTTTGATTTTAATATTCCTGGGGATAATAGAGAAGACATGCATGAATTTAACTGGGATGAGTCATATACTAGTTGGAAAGGACATATTGAATACCGAACAGAAAAAAAAATATTTCCTTACCATCATTATTTTATTACCGTAAATAGAATGTATTCATTTGTTGAATCAGAGTTCTATTATGTTGAATTTGAGGATTTAGATAATTTTAGTGTCTTTTTTGCTTTTAGATTAAGGAATACACCTTTGACTAAAATCAATTCATTTCTAGATTATCATTTCAAGCAAAATTCTAAGGATTTTCTGACCTTTTTAGATAGCAATTTGGTGGAGTACGTTTTCTTGTACAATGAAAAGGTAATTAAAATTGTTGAAAAGTGGTTTCTTAAAAAGGAAAAATTAAAGTCTATTCCCGTAGAAATACAGAACCAATTTGTAGAGGCAAACAGTAATTTAAGAGAATTGGTAGATAAACAAATTACTACTAATAAATGGGAAGACCTAGTTGAAGCTTTTGAAATAAATGAAAGGTATTATCCTATTGGGATAACTCTAAACCAACAACAAACCCGAAAATTCTTCTCATTCCTATATAAAGAGACTAATCGAACAAAGATTCCTTTTCTCTCAGAAAAAGATACAAAAAAACTTCTTAGATATGGCTTAAGTTTCTCAGAGAATCCTAATGGAACGTATTACTTCTTGAGTTTAGACAAAAAAAATAAACCGATACAGATTATTTATTATTGTTTTTCAGAATTAAATGGAAAAACGTTTTCTAAGTACGAAAAGGAATCTATTGCTAAATTTTTGAAATTTAACTTTGAGAATTTTAAAGATATTCCATTACATAAGATTAAAAATTCGATGCGTTCAGATAGGCGACCTAAAAAAATGTACTTTGAAATAAGCAGATATTTACCATTCTAAAGTAGTTAAATGGTAAAGAATTACCATTTAACTACCATTTCACCACTCTTTTGCCATCCTACCCCTTGAAATAGATAACGGCAAATATTGATAAGAGCTTTGCATTGAATTATTATTTAATGCGTTAAAATCTTATCTCATGAAATTAGAGATTTCAAAATTACCACCTTGGGCAAAGGTGGAATTATCAAAAGAAAGCTTAGTTGCTTTTGCCCATTTACTAATAACTGCTAATGGTGTAAAAAAGAAAGATACTTCCGATGAAGAAGAAATTCTAACCATTGAAGAAGCGTCTACTTTTATCAAACTTGCCAAACAAACTTGTTACCAACTCTGTAGCAAAAAAGCTATCCCTCATTACAAACGGAACAAACGTTTGTATTTCAAAAAATCAGAACTCTTAAAATGGCTAGAAGAGGGCAAGCAAGAAGTACAAGAAGAGGACGATAATGAAGTAAGAGCATACCTTCATCGAAAGCAAAAAGAAGGCAGACGATGAGTAGGCTAATGAATCCTTTATTATTAACCAATAAACCTTTTTTCTCACTTATCGAAGCCAACAACCATATTCTATCAACGGATGAACAAGATCATACAGTTCAAGTTGAAATTTATCGAAAAATGTTGGCTAAAGGAGAGAAAAGCACAGCCTACTTGGAAAAAATGAAAGAACGATTAGTAAAAGCAGAATTGAGGCATGACTATACTAAGGCATTAGTTAGCAGATTACAAGGACATGATTTCTTACACATATTTCTGGCATTAGAACGAGCCATTCAAGAAGCGAAAATTCGAGAAAATTGTAAAACAATGTGCCCGAAAAAATATGGGTTTATTATTGAATTCAACCAGTCAGCCGTTGACTGTTTTATCCTTTAAAATATAATTAAAATGATTTCTGAAATATATCAACCGTCCTATGGACGGAATGGAACTGCTATGCCTATTACCAAGGCATTACCGCCAGCAATTCCCATTAATCAACAAGAAAAGAAGAAGGATTCCTTAGTGGAATCCTTCAAAAAACTTGCTCCAATAAGGCAAGCTAACAAAAGATTAGCAGATGCAAGCAATCAACCAGCCATACGCAAATTATGCGGTGTGTTCTGGATGCTCTTTGAACTGCATATTCTTTTTGCAGATACAGGCGTAGGGAAAAGTATTATGGCCGTTGCCATTGCAGATGCCCTCAGTAGAGGAGAATGCTTTTTGAAATTAGATAATGAAAATGAACCTTTAAAAGTACTGATTTATGACTTTGAATTATCGGATAAACAAGCAGAGAAACGCTATTCAGATGACTTGGATGGCACGCCTTATGAATTTAGTGAATATTTATATTACGATACCATTGATTTTATTGCGCTAGATGAACTAGCCAATAATACGAATAGTAAGGTAGATGAGTTATTGTTCGAAAAAATGAAGTACGACATAGAAGACCTAGGGATAAATGTTTTAATGATCGATAACATCACTTTCCTCTGCCAATATACTACTCAAAATACCGATAGTGCGCTACACTTGATGCGACAGCTCAATAAACTAAAAAGAGAGTTAAGTATCTCTATTTTGGTTTTAGCGCATACACCAAAGATTAACCAATCAGAACCTATCACTATTAATCACTTAGCAGGCAGTAAGCACTTATCCAATTTTGCTGATAGTGTATCTGCTATTGGAAAAAGTACTTGGAGTCCAAATGTTCGCTACTGGAAGCAAGTTAAACCGAGTCGAAGTGCAGAATTGATTTATGATATTGATAATGTAATTACTTGCGAATTAGATAAAAAAGATAGCCGTTTTTTGACTTACCATTTTATTGCTAACGACGGAGAACGGGAACACTTAAAAAAGGATGAAGAAAATGATAGACTCAGCCAGATAGCACTTGCTAAGGAGCTTAGAAATCAGGGTAAAAAATTAACGGAAATCGCAGAAGAAATTCTGGGGGATGCCAAGTTAAAAGGCACTATTTCCAAATGGCTGAATAAAGCGTCTTAAAAAGTTTCCATGTTTCTAAGGCAGTCAGATGGAAACTTGGAAACCTTGGAAACGCTGGAAACTTTATTAAAAAATCATTCCATGAAAAATATTTCAATCAACCTTATAGCTCAAAGACTAGGTATTCGCCAAGAGCGAGTAACCTACAAAATAGTACAATTAAATTTAGAGGTACTCGAAAACGAATGCTTGTCTAGGGTAGCCGTTCTCAACCTATTAAATGCCTATGTGCAATCCAAGAAAACGTCCTCGAATACGAAATCGAAGGCAAACCTATTGCTAAATGAATTGCAATCGAATACGTTTTCTATTGTTGAAAAGCCTTATAAACAAAGGGCTAAAGTAGCTACAATGCCTATGTATGCGAAATCGAAAGCGGAAAGTATTCGCACACAAAATTGGTACACCTCATGGATTCAGGAATGTACGCTTTTTGTACACGCACTCTTACAGCCCTTTCAACAATTGGTGCGGCATTCATTAAATACTTGTGTACATTTTTTAGAAAGCGTGCATTTCAAATTTGTGGCATTACTGGTTAGTATTTGTGTACAAATGCACCACTCTGCTCATTGGTTTTATCGAGTCACACCAGAAGATGCCAATTGGTACACCGCTTATGGTTATGCCTTTATGGTAGACTTATTTATTCTAGTCATTACGCTAGAAGGCAAAGTCGCCATTGCCAAAACATTTGCGGTTTTGTGTTTTGTCGCCAATATTTTCTACTTCCAATTTTGGGTACGGTTCGATTACTCTGTAGAAGCCTATACCAATGGCATTTCTTCTGTCTTAATCTCTGGCATTATGGCATTTATCATCTATGCTTATACAGAGTTATTTGTACAATCCAAAAGTACGTCATCCTTAAAAAATAAAGCATTATGAACCAATCAAATAAATTTCTTTTTTCAGAAACCTATATTTCTATACTATTCTTCCTTATCATTATTTGGGTACTCCTTCTTTGGTTATTTCAATACCTGTTTGGAGGGATTCAATTTGAAAAAATACCGAAACAGCAATTAGTTGGTTATTACGGTGTTTCAAAAAAAACGATGGGCAAGTGGATTAAGTATTTCTGTAAAGATTGTATGAATGTCAATAAATACAAGAAACAACGGAAACTAGATTTAGTGGATTATTTCTATATCACTGCTACGCTTGGTAACCCTGATGAATTTCCAATCTACACGAAGCAACGTATTATTGATGAATGTGAAGGAACTTACACTAGTCTACGAAATTCTATTGATACCTATCCAGATAAATTTGGCATTACAGGTGATACCTTTCGATGTTTGCATAAGTTTCCACCAAATATTAGTCAGCAAATTATTCAGCAATATGGTTAGGTAATCTATTCGTAGTCGTTTTCGAGTGCAAATCTTTGAAAACGACTACGATTGCTCATTGTGTTCGTTTTCAATTGCAAAACATTTTATTAAACACCTGTTTTCCAATCATTTATAGGTATTCGATTACGTATTCTTAAAAAAGGTATCCGTCTCCGAAATCGAAAACGTATGCGTATCGAGGATAGTTTGGTGGCCTAGTTTTGGTTTTACCTAAATTGTAGTATTCATATATTTTTTAACAACAAAACTAAATTTCATGACCACAGCAAGAGTCAACAGGGTATCTTTAACAGCAAGAGTTATACCCACCTTAAAAAAAGCCTTAGAGACAGAATCGAGAGAACATGGACAAACCACTTCTAATTATGTCGAGTCCATCTTACTCAACAGAGGTCAAGCTGTTTCCGATGATGATGCTACATCCTTAGATTTCCAACAACAACTGGAGGAATTGCACGCTCAAAATGAAGCTTTAAAGGAAAAACTGGAAACGTATATTCCAGAAGATGATTTAATTCAAGAGCAAGAGGATGCGGTTTATCGAAAGCGGCAGTATCAAGCGAGAATTGATGAATTGACGGCGCATATTGAACGACTTTCTGAAGACCAGCATAATCAAACTATTTCTACTGATGAATATGATGCGATAGTCTTATCAAAATCTACGGTGGAATCAGCAAATCAAGCACTTGAAATTCAAGTTAATGATTTAATCGAGCAGCTACAAGAAGCGAGACAATACGATGAAGAAAAGGATCATCTTCGTATTAAATTTCTTCAATTACAGGAAACCGAAAAATTCTTACGAATAACCAATGAAGATTTAGAAGAAAAGATAGAACAGTTAAAAGAGGAAGTAGAAATCAATGAAGGCGCTATGGATCAATTGGTGTTAATGAATGAAGAAACGAAGGAAAAGTACTCCGCTCAAATCATAGCGTTAGAACAGCCCTTACAAGCTTTTTATAATACGGGATATGATGTTGAAGAAATAGACACTCTAGGCGACGAAATCGAAATGTTACATACTAGAATAGAAGAGTTGGAAGAGCAAACTATAGAAACAGATAAACTCCATAAAGCTGAAATAACTTCTTTAAATGAGTTAATCGAAACACTTGAACTAGAAATTGAGGATATTGAGGTAATTGACCCTGATTATGTTGAGGATTTAAAGCAAAGTATTGCTAACTATAAGACGCAGATTGCCCAATTAGAAGAGCAACTGATTCAAGGTGAGGATGCACTATATTTGGATTTAACTCCTGAGCAGGCTCTTGAAGTAGCAGGCTACTTTGGTAAACTTCGTACAATTTATGAGGGTCGTTCGGATGAGGAATTGGTTTTGGGGGCTTTGTATTGTGGGGTTCGGAATGAGCGGGCTTTTTTGCGGAAGTTGTTGGGGGATTATTTTGAAAAATAACTTATAAAAGGGGCATTTGGTGTTACAGGAGAAAGCTTCTCCCGTAACACCAGTCGATCTATACTTGTTAGTAGACAGTTAAATTTAATTTGTCCTTCTTTAGTCGAATATTTGCCACTCAATACGACTGGGATTATTATCTGCTTCATTTTCTATAGACTTACCTAGATTTTTCATATAATTATATGCGAATTTCTCAATCCCAATGTCAATTTATTGCTTGACATGTGTTATTTCATGAATCCACCAGAAAAAATTTAATAGTGCAATTTAATACTCAAAGACCCAAATTTTCTATTTTTTGAAGAGGTAAAATAGACACTTGGATTAAGTTATATTTTCCAAACTGAATACCGCCAAGGGAAAGCTATATTAGATAGCATTGCTAAATATGTTGATCATACCTATTTTAAACAATCAACAGCAATTTTGTCTAATATCTAAAATCCACACGGAATCATTCGATTTTAGATATTGGCCCTATGGTGAAAAGTTTGGGAGAATAATGAGGCTTCAACTTTAACTCAATAGAAGATTCGTTGACACAATTCAGACTTTAATAGCAGTTATTTTTCTGATGACATTTATTTTATCCAAATGAAGGTTAAAAAGGATTTAATTATGAAAAAAAATAATTTTTAGTAAATAGTTTTTAGTACCTATTTTCTCGAATCTAATTTCTCTTAAAGTTTAATCTGTGTATCCTTTTGTGTAAACCAACAAAAAAAGCCTTACATTTCTGCAAGGCTTTAATTTTTTATAACTGATTAACAATCAACTAGTTATTTAATGTGATCTGGCTGGGGCTCGAACCCAGGACCCTTTGATTAAAAGTCAAATGCTCTACCAACTGAGCTACCAAATCAACTTATTTAGTTCGCTTTTAAAAGATTTTGTAGCTTTCTTCAAAGCTATCTTTCAATTGCGAGTGCAAATTTACAACCTTATTTTATAAATGCAAGGGATAATAATTACTTTTTTTCAATTTTATATAAAAAAAATTATTTTATACGTATTCCTTAAACCATATATCAAAAAATAACAATATTTTATCGTTTAATAAATTGCTTTGATAATACACCTCCATCGGTCAATACTTCTAGCACGTAAACGCCACTCGTCAAATTACTTATCGCCAATTCTTTCGTAAAATACTGATTAACAATCAATTGTCCTAAAGTATTATATACTCGAATTTGCCTTGGTTTCACAGCAATATCTAATTGTACCCTTAATACTTGGTCAACAGGATTCGGTGAAATGGCAAAATATTGGTAATCTGCTAAATTTTGGGTATTGGTCAGTTGTTGTCGTAAATCGGTTTTAAAAAAAGTAAGACCGCCTCTAAAATTACCAATCGCCATTTCTAAAAATCCATCTTTGTCTATATCTGCAAAAGTAGGATGAATCTCGCCGCCTACTTTAACATTACCAAAATTCGTGTTCGTTTGAGTGAACGTACCGTTTAGATTTCCATCAAGATTATCATAAACTAATATTTTTCCGATTTCATTTCCTACATATAATTGGTAGTTGCCTTCCATTTCTAAGACTGTTGGCACGCTGTAGCCTGTTACTTGGTTAATTTCTCTAGTATCTACTTTTCCAAAAAAATTATTGGTCGGATCTTCTGGAAAAATTGGATTATTAGTTGTTCCTATATTTTCAAAATAATTTAGATTACCATTTCTTTCCCCAATAACTAAATCGGCTAAACCATCTCGATTCATATCTATAATTTGAGGACGACTCGATTGTCCGACATCTATATTTTGATAACCAAAAGTGGCAGTATTAAACTGAAAAGGCTGCCCCTCCCCTGCCCTATTTTCGGCATAAAATAAATTACCAAACGCTTCTCCTATTAAAGCATCCAAATCTCCATCACCGTCTAAATCACCGAAGGTTGGCGTAAAACGCCAGGAATTTTGACTAAATACGTTTAAACCAAATAAATCATCATTCTTTAATTCATATTTGGGACTAGTTGGCGTACCAATATTTTCATATAAATAGACTCTGGCATTCCGATTGCCCCCTGGTACAAAAAAACTTTTATTGCCAACGACCAAATCTTGCAAACCATCTTGGTTATAATCTACAAATACGGGTTGGGCGCCCGTTCCATAATCTATCATGTCTTCTGTAAATAAATCTTTTTGGCGCAATTCAAAGACTGGATTTTCATTCGTCCCTGTATTTTCATAAAACCACGCTACTTCATAAGTTTCACCAATATCATTCCCTAAATTAGGCGCAGTTAATAAATCTTTAATGCCATCATTATTCACATCCAAATAAAAAGCTGCGGGGAATAATGGAATATCAGTTGGAACATTATTACTAGGAAAAGCAATGTCTTGACTCGTCATAAATGCGGCTTTAGCCGTTCCTCCATTTACTAGCAAATTCAAATTGGTAAACGATATATCGCCTAAAATAATTTCTTTATCCCCATCATCATCCATATCTAAGGTCAATAAAGTCGAGCCCGCATGTAGGCCATTTCTAGGTTCACTTGCCCTAAAATTTAAGGCGCACTCCTCTGGATTAGTACTTAAATCAACTTCTTTGGTAATTCCACTTTCAAAAAATTTCCCCCAACATCTATCTGCTACAATAAAGTCCAAACTATCCTTGCCAAACCCTTTTTCTATAGATTGATTATCGTACAATTCAACAATCCCTCCTGCCACATTAAAAGTCACTATATCCAAATCGCCATCGCCATCAATATCATCGATAGCAGGATAATCAACACTACTGACATATAAATTATTATTGCCACTGCTTCCTGGATAATAGATAATGTTGAATTGTCCCCCTTGTAAGTTATTTTGGCGAAAAGCAATTCGGTTATTCTCATTATAATATCCCGTATAGACTTCTACTCCTGGAATACCTGGGGTACTGGAATAAGCAAAAATATCCTGAATTCCATCCCCATTATAATCTCTTAGCAAGACCCATTCAATTAAATTAGGAAAATTAACTTCATATTCAGGGGCATAGCGGTAATCTACTTGATTGGGTGTTCCTCCATTTAAATAAGTCAAACTTAGCCCACCTATTTTATCATAAATATATAGGTCTTGAATACCATCATTATTTAAATCTACTTCCGAAAATTGGGGCGAACTCAAACCACCAACGGTCGCTTCTTTTAAAGTTGTTCCATTATGAATAAATTCAGGATAGAGTCGTTCAAATGACTGCGCATTGATAGTAAATAGACCATTGCATAACAAAAAAATAAGGAGCAAAGTATTTTTATATTCCAATTCTTAATTTTTTTAGGTTAAACTATATCACTTGAAAAGATACAAATTTTATAGCTGTTGGGTTTAATTATTCCTCTTGCCAGCCGACATATCTTTAATATTTTATTCAAACCAAAATAATAATGCACTATTTTTTGTCTCAATTTATATTTTTAATTTCCTTTTACTAACTTACTGCGATTAAGTCTATATGACTTTTTAAGCCCTTAATCTTGTAAATCTTATAAAAATCTTGTCATCCTGTACCTATGGAAGAAAATAAAATTATCGAAAATAAAGAATTGAATATTTGGGAAGCCTTAATCCCTGTCATCGCATTAGTTGGCATATTAGCCTATAATGTATTAATCTATGGTGATGATGCATTGAGTGGGTCAAACCAATTTGTTTTATTATTAGGTGCTGCTGTCGCCGCTATCGTTGGGTTTAGAAACAAAGTTAGTTATGAAAAAATGATAGATGAAGTTGGCAATAATTTTAAATCTACCACAGGCGCCATTCTCATTTTATTATTTGTGGGCGCTTTAGCGGGAACTTGGTTGATTAGTGGCATTATTCCTACATTAATTTATGGTGGGTTAAAGATATTAAGTCCTTCTATTTTTTTACCTGCTACGGTCATTATTTGCGCCATCATTTCCATAGCAACGGGTAGTTCTTGGACGACTTCCGCTACAGTAGGTATTGCTTTAATTGGGATTGGAGGGACGATTGGATTTCCATTAGGGATGGTTGCTGGTGCAGTACTCTCTGGTGCTTATTTTGGAGATAAAATGTCGCCACTTTCCGATACGACCAACTTGGCCCCTGCTATGGCGGGTGCAGAATTATTTTCGCATATTAAATACATGACTTACACGACCGTACCAACCATTTTAATCACCTTGATTATTTTTACCATTATTGGCTTGACTAGAGAGACAACTGGTACCGCTGATACTGCCGAAATTTTAGCAGCCATTGATGCTAGTTTCAATATTAATGGCTGGCTATTATTAGTACCATTAACAGTTATTCTATTAATCGTTAAGAGAACAAAACCTGTTGTAGCTTTATTAGCAGGTAGTTTATTAGGTGGACTTTTTGCCATCATTTTCCAACCAGATATTGTTGCTAAAATTGGTGGTTCAGATATTTTAACTTTTGAATCTGCTTATAAAGGAATTATGAATGCCTTAACAGTCGATACCGCAGTAGAGACCAGTAATGCTACCTTAAATGACTTATTTACAGCTGGGGGTATGAAAGGAATGTTAGGTACGATTTGGTTAATTATGTGTGCGATGGTTTTTGGTGGTGTGATGGATGCCATTGGTGCTTTGGCTAGAATTAGTAGGGCCTTATTATCCATGGCTGATTCTGTTTTTGGCCTTTTTGCTAGTACCGTAGCTAGTTGTTTAGCATTAAACTTAACTGCCTCTGACCAATATTTAGCGATTGTCGTACCTGGTAAAATGTTTTCTAAAGCTTATGAAGAAAAGGGACTGGCTCCCGAAAATCTAAGTCGTACGTTGGAAGACGCTGGCACCGTAACTTCTGTATTAATACCTTGGAATACTTGTGGTGCTTATCAAGCTGGTGTTTTAGGCGTTTCAGTAGCAGACTATTTTGTCTATGCTATCTTTAATTATATAAGTCCGTTTATGACTTTATTATTTGCTGCTTTTCATATTAAAATTAAGCAATTAGCGGATAAAAATTAGTAGTCAAATAAATTTTGATTTCAACTTAAAAAAGGGGAGGTAGCTTTCAAATAGCACCTCTTTTTTTAAGTTATTCATAAGTAATAAAATCAGCTATAAATAAAAAAAATACATTAATAATTAATGCTCAACAAAAAAAATAACAACATATTTTTAAAATATTTAATAAGTTTATTTTTAGCGTATGCCGCCTATTTAAATCTTAGTGACTTTCCCGAAGTACTCCCGTCAAAAAAAGGCAGTTCAATAAATAAAAAGCATTTTATAAGTATAGATTATTGATAATCAAAAAATTATACTTATATTTATAGTGATAAAAGTAGAATTTTAAGAGAAAACTATACAAAACACCTTATATTAAGTCTGTTAATATTTTCCAGAAATCTTCTCTTAATTTCTCTTCCTCATAGACTGCAAAATTTATTTTATCGTACTCTATTTTAAATTAAAACAATTACAAACATGGTTAACATTGTTGACGCTTTAAAAGGATATGTAACTTCAGAGTTAGTATCCAAAGCAGCCAGTATGCTTGGCGAAGATGCTAGTGGCATTACTAAGGCTGCATCTGGTTTAATTCCGACTATTTTAGGAGGATTGTTAAGCAAATCTACTGACACTAGTGCTTTTGGGAACATTTTTAGTTCCCTTCAAGATAAGCAAAATGACGGATGGATGGATAATCTTGGTGGATTAATTGGAGGTGGAAATTTAGCACAGAACGACCCGAAGGATATTGCAGGTGGCTTAATGGGGAGTCTTTTTGGTAGTAAAGTTGGTGGTATTCTTGACTTAGTTAGTTCTGTAGCAGGGATTAAGAAAAGTTCTTCTTCAGGCCTATTAGGAATGGTCGGACCTTTAGTAATGAGCTATCTTGGTAGAAAAATTAGAAAAGAAGGCTTAGATGCTTTTGGATTAAGTAAATTTTTAGGTGGACAATCAGCCAATATTATGGCTGCTTTACCTGACGGTATGGGCGACTTGATAGGTTTTGCCAAAAATACTGGCGGAAGTATTGGATCTACTGCTAGAGAAACAGTCTCTAAAGCAGCTCAGCATGTAGAGAGTGGTTCTAATGGTGGTGGTAATAAATGGTTATGGCCTTTATTATTAGCGGCTTTAGCTGCTGGTGCTTTCTATTTCATGAGGGGCTGTGAAACGCCAGAAGTGCCTAATGTAGATGTTACAGAGCAATTAGACAAAGTGAAAGATGCGGCAGGTGATGCAGCAGAAAAAGTTACAGATGTAGCAGGCGATGCGGCAGGTGCAGTTGTAGATGCAGCAGGCGATGCGGCTGAAAAAGTTACAGATGTGGCAAGTGATGCAGTAGATGCAGCGGGTAATGCTGTTGGTGCATTAGGTACTTTTTTCAAGAGAAAATTAGCCAATGGTGTTGAATTAAATATACCTGAAAATGGTATTGAGTCACAAATTGTTAATTTCATAGAAGGAAGTAATGCTATTGACAAAACTACCTGGTTTGACTTTGATAGATTAACTTTTGCTACAAGTAGTGCTAATCTAGATATGGATAAATCAGGTGAGCAACTCAACAACATTGCTGAAATCATGAAAGGTTACTCCAATGTTAAGGTTAAGATTGGTGGATATACTGATAATACAGGTAATGAAGCAGCTAATATGACTTTATCTCAAAATAGAGCAGATGCGGTTAAGGCTGCTTTAGTTGTTAAGGGCATTGCTGCGGATAGAATAGAAACGGAAGGTTACGGTATCGCTCACCCTATTGCTGATAATGCGACGCCAGAAGGTAGAGCGAAAAATAGAAGAATTGCACTTAGAGTAGATGCGAAGTAATAAATAGTTTGCAGTAGGCAGTCAACAGTAGGCAGTTCTGCTTACTGCAAACTGCCTACTGTTAACTTTTATATAATCATCCCTGCTGCTACTGTATTATTGGTGCCTTCATCAATCAAAACAAAACTACCTGTAATTCTATTCCTACGATAAGTGTCCATAAATAAGGGTTTAGTTGTTCTTAATACAACCCTTCCAATATCATTCATTCCGATATTCGTATCTTCTGTATTTCGATGTAAACTATTAATGTCTAATTTATATCGAATCTCTTTGACTATACATCGAGCATCTTGCGAAGTATGCATGATGGTATATTTTCCTCTAGGCTGTAGTGGTTTATCTGAAAACCAACAAATCATTGCATCCACATCTTGCCCTATATCAGGTACATTATTTTCTCGTACAATCATCCCTCCTCTACTCAAATCTAAGTCATCTTCTAGCAGCATCGTAACCGACATAGGTGGGTGTGCTTCTTCCAACTCTCCATCGAAGGTTTCTATCTTCGCAATTTTAGTCGTAAATCCAGATGGCAAAATCATGACCGCATCTCCTTTCTTAAAAACACCACCTGCTATTCGTCCAGCATAGCCTCTATAATCATGAAATTCATCTTTATATGGTCGAATAACATGTTGTACAGGAAAACGACAATCAATAAAATTATGGTCGCTACCAATATGTACGTTTTCCAAATAATACATCAATGTCGTACCATCATACCAAGGGGTGTTTTCTGAACGCTCTACCACATTATCGCCCATCAAAGCTGAAATTGGAATAAAATGCACATCTTTCACATCCAATTTAGAAGAAAATTGAGAAAATTCTTCCTTAATCGCATTATACGCCTCCTCACTATAATCCACTAAATCCATCTTATTTATACAAACCACTAAATGCGGAATTTGTAATAAAGAAGAAATAAAAGCATGCCGACGAGTTTGCTCAACAATCCCGTTTCGAGCATCTATCAAAATCAAAGCAACATTAGCCGTAGAAGCGCCTGTTACCATATTCCGAGTATACTCAATATGTCCTGGTGTATCTGCAATGATAAATTTACGCTTTGGCGTCGCAAAATAACGATAGGCTACGTCAATCGTTATTCCCTGCTCTCTTTCCGCTTTCAGACCATCTGTCAATAAAGCTAAATTAACCCCTTCTTCTCCTCTTCGCTCACTCGTTGCTTTGATTGCTTCATATTGATCTTCGAAAATAGATTTACTATCGTATAATAATCGCCCAATAAGCGTACTTTTTCCATCATCTACACTTCCAGCCGTTGTAAATCGCAATAATTCTGTTGATTGCTCTATATCACCCATAAGTTGATTTTTTGCATCTGATACCGCTTGTCCTTTCATCTTTTAATTTTTTAAAAAAAATTCAGAAGCGAGAAGTCAGACCGTTTTCTATTAAAACTGTCAGAAGTCAGATTATTCGTTAAATCTGACTTCTGACAGTCCCGATAGTTTATCGGGATAATTTTCGGTCTGTCATCTGACCTCTCTTTAAAAATATCCTTTCTTCTTTCTATCTTCCATTGAAGTTTCTGAACGTTTGTCATCTGTTCTACCGCCTCTCTCTGTCATTCTTGTGGTAGAAACTTCTTGTATGATTTTTTCTAAATTATCTGCATCAGATTCCCAAACCCCTGTACAAGTAATATCCCCAATCGTTCTACATCGAACCATCATTTCTACTACTTCCTCATTCGCTCTTTTTTGAATAATCGGGGTATCTGCTAATAAAGTGCCATCTCTTTTGAATACTTTTCGCTTGTGCGCAAAATATAAACTTGGTAATTCTACTTCTTCAATGGCCAAATATTGCCAAACATCTAATTCCGTCCAGTTGCTAATAGGGAATATTCGGAAATGCTCTCCGTATTGCTTTTTACCATTAAAGATATTCCACAACTCTGGTCGTTGATTTTTTGGGTCCCATTGCCCAAATTCATCTCGATGAGAAAAGAAACGTTCTTTGGCTCTTGCTTTTTCCTCATCTCTTCTGGCTCCGCCCATTGCTGCGTCGAATTTGCCTTTTTCCAACTCATCTAGTAACACTGCCGTTTGTAGGCCGTTTCGACTCGCATTAAATCCTTTTTCTTCTCGTACCGTTCCATTATCAATCGCATCCTGTACAGAACCTACGATTAATTTAGCACCTATTCTTGCCACTAAATTATCTCTATATTTAATGGTCTCCTCAAAATTATGTCCCGTATCTACATGCAATAAAGTAAATGGTATTCTTGCAGGATGAAAAGCTTTCATCGCTAAATGCACCATTAAAATAGAGTCTTTACCGCCAGAAAACATTAAAACAGGCTTCTCAAATTGAGCAGCGACTTCTCTTAACACGTAAATAGATTCTGCTTCTAATTCTCTTAAATGATTTAATTGATAGTTCATTTTATGATCTGTTGCTACCTATTTTATTAATAGGTATTTCAATAAATTTAATTAAAAGTTTCCTTCAAAATTACACATTTGATGCATAAGTAATTAATGGAAAGATATATTCAACTATTTCTTGTACCGATGCTTCAATGTTTTTGTTTGCTGTTTTTATAGTTAATGCTGGATTTTCTGGTGCTTCATAAGGCGCATCAATCCCCGTGAAACCTTTAATTTCTCCTTTTCTAGCTTTTTTATACAATCCTTTGACATCTCTTGCTTCGCAGATTTCCAAAGGCGTATCAATGAAAATTTCAATAAAATCAGCCGCGCCAACTATCGTTGCTGCTTTTGCTCGAATAGCTTTTGTGGGGCTAATAAAAGAGTTAATGGTAATTACGCCGCTCTGTAAATACAGTTTAGCTATCTCTGCTATGCGTCGAATATTTTCTGCTCTATCTTCTGGACTGAAACTCAAATTATTATTAATACCCGACCGAATATTATCGCCATCTAATACTTGTGCAAAAAAACCTTCATTATGCAGTTTTCGTTCTAAATGTTGTGCAATGGTACTTTTTCCCGATCCAGATAGCCCTGTTAGCCACAATACTTTACTCCGCTGACCTAGTCGCTGTTCTCTATCTGAACGCTGTAATAACCTATCGAAAATTGGATGTATGTTTTCTGTCATAATTATTCATTGGATAACAAATAGAAAGGTAAACGACTGTCAATTTAAATTTTAAAAATTGTAAATCGTGTACACTAAACTGTGTACCGTTTTAGTAATAAGTCGCAAAAGTATAAATAGTTGTATCCAAAATCTACTTATTATCTAAAATTTTTTAAAGGTCGATTTGGATATATGTTGATATGTAGATACATCAAAAAGATGAAATTAAGCTATTTTTCAATTGATATTTTAGTAAAAAAGAAAATAACGTACCCCATAGGATAATTTTATAATATTGAGAAGATTTATCTTTATTCTTTAAATAAAAAAGGTAACAATGTAATTAACCCTACGTTTCTTTTTACATTGAATAATCATAAGCTAAAGATAAAGATAAAAAATTGAGTGAATCATATCAGTACATGAACTTCATCCTTTTTTTATCTATCTTTGAATCCTTTTTACTAAAATCTTAAAAACTAGGAAAATGCCCTATTTATTTACATCTGAGTCTGTGTCTGAGGGACACCCAGATAAAGTTTCTGACCAAATTTCAGATGCTATTATTGATGCATTTTTAGCCCAAGACCCTGATTCTAAAGTAGCTTGTGAAACCCTTTGTACGACAGGTTTAGTAGTTGTTGCAGGAGAAGTACGCTCTAAGGCTTATGTTGATGTTCAGAAAACTGTTAGAGCAGTTATCAAAAAAATTGGCTATACGAAATCTGAATATCAATTTGATGCTACTTCTTGTGGCGTTATTTCTGCTATCCACGAACAATCTGCGGATATTGCCCAAGGGGTAGATGTTGGAAAAAACGAGGAAGACCAAGGCGCAGGTGATCAAGGAATGATGTTTGGTTATGCAACCAACGAATCAGATAATTATATGCCTTTAGCTTTAGATATTTCTCATAAATTATTACAGGAATTGGCTGCTATCCGTAAGGAAGGCAAAAAAATGAAATACTTAAGACCTGATTCTAAATCTCAAGTAACGATTGAATATTCAGATGATAATACACCTTTAAGAATTGATACGATTGTGGTGTCTACACAACATGATGATTTTGCAACCGAAGCAAAAATGTTGGCAAAAATTAACAAAGATGTTAAAAAAATCTTAATTCCTAGAGTTAAGAAACAGTTGCCAAAACGTATTCAAAAATTATTCAACAAAGATATTACTTATCATATCAATCCTACTGGCAAATTTGTTATCGGTGGTCCTCACGGAGATACAGGTTTAACAGGTAGAAAAATTATCGTAGATACTTACGGTGGTAAAGGCGCTCACGGTGGTGGTGCGTTCTCTGGTAAGGACTCTTCTAAGGTTGACCGGTCTGCGGCTTACGCAACACGTCATATTGCGAAGAACTTAGTAGCAGCAGGCGTAGCAGACCAAGCATTAGTACAAGTTGCTTATGCTATTGGTGTCGCAAAACCAGTTGGTATTTTTGTGGATACTTACGGAACTAGCAATGTTGATAAAACAGATGGAGAAATCGCTAAGATTGTTGATGAGTTATTTGATTTACGTCCAGCGGCTATCGTTAAGAAATATGGTTTAAAAAATCCTATTTTCTCTGAAACAGCAGCTTATGGTCACATGGGAAGAGCATGTGGTACAAAGACCGTAAATGGTAAAACTTATAAGACTTTCCTTTGGGAAAAATTAGATATGGTAAAAGCTATTAAAAAAGCTTTTAAGTAATCGTAATCATCTAAATTTACAAAATTGAAGCACATAAATCTTAGCTTTAAAAGTTAGGATTTATCATTTATAGTGTATAAAGCCCTAAAGCATTCAATTGAATACTTTAGGGCTTTTTTAGTATCGTTAATTTCCCTACCTTCATGCTTCACTAAAAAGGAAAGTCCACTATTAATGCAAGGTCAATCTACTAGATTTCAATTAAAATTAAAAAAAGTCATTTACATTACGATGGCTTGGTTGGGTATAAGTCTTTTTCAAGTCTTATACGACTATTTAATTGTAATTAGCTATACCGATAACCCTGAATTATTTCGGCTACCCAAAGTATTAGCGGCTACCGTCTTAATAGCTATTATTGCAGGTATTATAGGAGGCATTTTTATTGTCAATAAAATAGAACCTTGGCTTAGAAGCTTACCTTTTTGGAAAGCATTGATTTTACTCCTAGGATTTTATACCCTTAGTGCTTTTGTATTAATGGCATTCGGTTCTTTATTATACCAATCTCTTGTTCTTCAAACAGGTCTATTTCATCCAACGACTTTTGCTGAAGTTAAAAATTTTCTAACAGGACTAGATTTCATCAAACTCTTTATTTCATGGGGATTAATTTTCTTTGGTACGATTATCTCTATCATGATTTATGATAAATACGGACCTGGTAATTTTAGAAATTTATTATTAGGTCGATACTTTCACCCAAGGTCTGAAGAACGTATTTTTATGTTTCTAGACCTTCGTTCTTCTACCACTATCGCAGAAAAGTTAGGTAATCGTAAATATTTCCAGTTTCTACATGATTTCATCAATGACGCAACTGATCCGATTTTATATACTAAGGGGGATATTTATCAATATGTTGGAGATGAAATCGTCATCAGTTGGACTATGCCGAATGGCTTGCAAGTAAACAATTGTATTAACTGCTTTTTTGACATCCAAGCAGCTATACAAGCAAAAAGTCAATATTATACAAAAGAATACGGTTATATTCCAGAATTTAAGGCAGGATTACATTTTGGTTCCGTCATTTCGGGAGAAATTGGTTTGGTCAAAAAAGAGATTGCTTTTTCTGGCGATGTGCTAAATACGGCTAGTCGCATTCAAAGTGAATGCAATAAACATCAATTGGATTTACTCTTGTCGGATGAGCTAGTAAATTTATTAAACTTGCCAAATAATCATGAAGTGAAAAGTATCGGAAAAATCCAATTACGAGGAAAAGCCGAAGAGGTCGGATTGAGTACAATTACAAGAAAATAGTAATAACCTGAGGTAAATACCTTTATTGCTCTTTGAATAGTATCTACACAAAAATAGAATTGGCAAGTTTACTCAAAACCTGCCAATTCTATTTTCACTTAGTAAATTGGTCGCTATCTTTAAATAAAGAATCAACAAAAGCACGCTTATTAAAAATCTGTATTTGCTCAATTCCTTCTCCTACCCCTAAATATTTAATCGGCACTTTAAATTGGTCGCTAATCCCAATCGCCACGCCTCCTTTTGCTGTTCCATCTAGTTTTGTTAATGCTAGTGCAGTTACCTCCGTCGCATTCGTAAAATGCGTTGCTTGCTCAATGGCATTTTGGCCAGTTGTCGCATCTAGAACTAATAATACTTCATGTGGGGCGCTCGCCATTCTTTTACTAATTGAGCGTTTGATCTTTGTCAACTCACTCATTAAGTGCTTCTTAGTATGTAAACGTCCTGCGGTATCAATAATCGCTACATCACAATCATTATCAATGGCATATTTTACGGTTTCATAAGCTACTGCCGCAGGATCCGTATGCATTCCCTTTTCATAAAAATCACATCCAACTCGTTCTGCCCAAATACCTAATTGGCTAACTGCTGCTGCTCTAAAGGTATCTCCTGCTCCTAAGACCACTTTTCTACCTTGTTTGACATATTGGTTCGCAATTTTTCCAATAGTCGTGGTCTTCCCCACACCATTTACGCCTACTACTAGAATAATACTTGGCATGCTTTCCCCAGGAGGGTCAAAAGATTCGAGGTCTTGCGTATTATTTTCAGAGAGCAATGCGACTATCTCGTCCCGTAAAATCTCATTCAGCTCAGAGGTATTAATATACTTATCTCGTTCAACCCTAGCTTCTATTCGGTCAATTATCTTAATCGTTGTGTCTAACCCTACATCTGAAGAAATTAGTACTTGCTCTAATTCATCTAGTACCTCAATATCTACTTTTGACTTCCCTGCAATAGCCTTAGACATTTTGGAGAGAAAACTTGTTTTTGTTTTCTCTATGCCTTTATCTAATTCTTCTTCTTTCTTTTTGCTAAAAAACTTCTTGAAAAAACTCATTTAAAACGGTTGACGGTTCATGGTTGATGGTATGCGATTATACGCAATACAGCCTCCAACCCAAATAATAATAAATAATCTGCAAAATAACAGACTTTAAGCAGAAGTGTAAGGGCGAAGTTAAGGTTATTCCACAATTATCGACTAGTTATAGGTTTCAACCTATTAAACATAACGCTATTAACTAATGTATATAAATGCAAAGAGGCTTTTCTTTACTAAAAAAGAAAAGCCTCTTTGGCTAAAAATTTATCGCTCGTTTTTACTTATAATAAATGGCTGTTAGGTCGCACTGAATGCGCAACGATTAAAAATCAAAGCCATTCAGCAAAATAAATTATTTTGCGTCAGCGAAAAATTCTTTCACTTTGTCTTTGTGAATCATCTGTTGCTTGTAAGTGTATTTCCCTGTTTTAGGGTCCTTAATACTCTTTACAACTTTAACAAAATTACGACCAGAACCTGCGTTAGCGGCACGCTGGGCAACTCTTGCGTTCTTACTGACTTTAGCCATGTTATAAGCAGTTTTTTATTATTAGAAAAAGGATTTACCCAAATTTAAGGGAAATCTCAGACTATTTCTTAAATAGAAGAAAAAAAATTAGGTTAAAGTTAATTTTTTCGTTAAATCAACTTTAAAGATAGCCTACTTAATTTCTCTGTGAAGTGTTACTTTTTTCAGTACATTATTGTATTTCTTCAGCTCTAAACGCTCAGGTGTATTTTTTCTATTCTTTTGCGTCACGTAACGAGACGTCCCTGGCTGACCAGAAGTTTTATGTTCTGTACACTCTAATATAATTTGATTTCGATTACCTTTCGATTTTTTTGCCATTTTCTTAGTGATTGGTGACCCACCCGCATACCGCAGTCGGGCTGATTAGTAATTAGTGATTAGTTTTAACTACATCCAATTCTAATCGCTAATAAAAAATGATTTATTTTAATTTCACGCCTGTGTCAACGCCTTTCATCTCCAACTTTGTCAAGTATTCGAAGATACCTAATTTATTGATTGTACGCATTGCACTAGTTGACAACTTTATAGTTACCCACTTATCCAATTCAGGAATATAATAACGCTTCTTGTGCAAGTTCGGTAAAAAACGACGCTTCGTTTTTCTGTGAGAGAAAGATACGTTATTTCCTGCTATAGGACGCTTTCCCGTCAATTGACATACTTTAGACATAACTGTATTTTTTAAATTAATTAGTCATTGGTCATCGGTCAAAAGTCATTTGTTTCTAGTGATTCACTAGTGACTAATGACTAATATACAAATAACTTAATTTCGTGACTTCGACAGGGCTCGAACCTGTAACCTCCTGATTCGTAGTCAGGGACTCTATCCAGTTGAGCTACGAAGCCATTTTTATTTATCTATTTCAAGGAATATTTGCAAAAACAAAGGCATAAATAGCCCCTAGCTTTTTTGCGAGTGCAAAGATAAGGGTTTTATCTAATAATGAAAAGGGGGAATTTAGATTTTTTTGATTATTAGTCAAATTTCTATTTCTATTAGGATAAAATGACTATCAAAATCATATTGGAGTGCTATCACTTTAATTTTAGGCCTATTTTTCTTTGAAAATAGTCTCCTTTTATTTTGAAAATATATAGTTTTTGGAAAATTATTAGGGATTCAGATTTTTTTCCTGACTTTCTAATTACCTAAAAAAGGCAGGATAGTGATAAATAAATTATCTTTTGCATATAAAGTCACTAGGAAGCAAACATTTGTTACAGGGAGTAAATAATGGTAATCTTAGTAAGCTTACCTTTGTACTAACTAAATTTGCTAAAATAAAATCCAGTAATAAATTTAGATATTACTCAAATTAGCAAAACATCTAGTTTCTGATTAAATTTGTATTGCTTTTTTACCCACTTAACACATAACTACTTTTCCTCCAGAAATGTAAACCCTCTACTTATATACTATCACAATAGTAAAACCAAATATATGGGTACTGTAACTAATTCAGCATTAAGTGTTTTAGTCGTAGAAGAAGATGAGTATTTTATTTTACATTTAACCGCTTTAATTGAAGCTATCGGTTACCCTGTAATACATGTAGTTCGCAATCAAACAGAAGCACTTTCTGCCATTTCTCATTTCTTGCCAGACTTAGTTGTTATGGGGCTTGATAGTCCCGAAAAGAAGCTACTTTTCAAATATGCTCAAACATTAAAAAACAGAACCCCTCCAATTCTATTCATCACCAATTTTAATAAAATCTCTTTATATTCTAATCCAAAAATTGGCACTCAAGCCACTGAAGAAAATATTAGAAAAGCAATTAAACAAAAAATGACTACATTAAACATACAACAACGTGTAGGCAATAATATCTTTAAGTATAATGGCTTTTTATTTTTCGCAAAAAAGGGAATTTTTGATAAGACAAAAATAGCAGATGTACTATACTTTAAGGCGGTAGACGACTATGCCTTGATTTATACAGAAGAAAAGGCGGTCACTATTTTTACTGGATTAAAAGAACTCAAAGAACTCTTAAAAAAAGATTTATTTGTTCAAATTCATCGAAGTCATCTCATTAACGCTCGAAAAAATATAGCTACCGACTTGGAGAACAATAACATTTATATTAATGATAAATATATCGTTCCCCTTAGTAGAAGACTTAAAAAGGAGGTACTAGACTGGTTTAGAAGTAAAAGCATTCCCATCCCTTCACAGTTTTGATAAAATGTTTTCGACAATCTCTGTTGGTTGCAAAGCAATATCTACAGTAAAAGCATTTGCTGGAATTTCCAAGGCATCAAATTGAGATTGCAATAGGGAAGCAGGCATGTAATGATTTTCCCGTTGATTTATTCGAGCTAGAATCATTTCAAAATCTCCATTTAAAAAAATCCACTTAGGCAAAGTAGTCAACCCTTTTTCTAAGCTTATACGATATTTTTCCTTCAAAGCTGAGCAAGTAATAATTGCCCCTTTTTGCTTCAATTGTTGCTTGGCTAACTCATTCAAATTATCCAACCACGGCGCTCGGTCTTCATCATTTAAAGGGTTTCCCGCTTTCATTTTTTCCACATTTTCTATTGGATGAAAATCGTCCGCATCAAAAAAGGGTAAGTCCAATTTTTTCGCTAATAATTCACCAATAGTACTTTTACCACTACCAGAAACGCCCATAATGAAGATTATTTCATTTTTCATACGCCTAATTTTTTGGCAAAAATAATGCTTTTATAAAAAAAACGAGCCACTAGAAAATAGCATTCCCAGCAGCTCGTTTTGTTTTCATTCCTTATTTCTATTTATTAAAAACTGTTTATAGGGTAATAATTGCGTCAGCATTACCATCTGGATCTGCATTAACTGTTCCATTAGTACTTGCTGGTGTTCCTCTCATTAATAAGACTCCAGCAGCATGAGGACATGCCATGGAAGTACCACTAATCGTATTATATCCACCATCTTTCCAAGTTGATTTAATTGCTACCCCAGGGGCGCAATAAGCCACCGCTGAACCGAAATTGGAAAAAGAAGCAAAGTTATCATTAACGTCCATTGCTGAAATAGAGAAAACATTATCCGTAGCAGAAAACCCGCCTGCTCGAGCAGGAGAATGATTATTAGCATCATCTGACTCATTTCCAGCAGCTAAAGCAAAAATAACTCCGCTACTAGCTGAAGCATCAATAACAGCTTGGTCAAGGGTGGCAGAAACGCCTCCTCCTAAACTCATATTAGCTACTTCCCCAGATTGACCATTTGCTGCAACATGATCAATTCCAGCAATAACGCCAGAAGTAGAACCTGAACCACGAGCGCCTAATACTTTAACGGGTATTACCGTCGCACCAGCAGCTACCCCAATGACTCCGATGTCATTATTGACAGCAGCAATAGTTCCCGCAACGTGAGTACCATGACCATTGCCATCATTTGTTCCTGCATCTTTTCCTTTTGTAAAGGCAGAGAAACCTCTACTAGCATCTACATTTAAATCCGGATGATCCGTATCGATTCCAGAATCAATTACCCAAGCTATTTTGCCTATACCATCGTCTCCACCATTGACCCGTAAAATACCATAAAGATCATTGTCCTGTGCGGGGTCAGTACCGCCGCCGTCATTACCAGGTCCTTTTCCTGGAGGTGGTGCTAAAGCAATAACTTTATCTGCCTCAATACTAGCAATCAACCCATCTTTTTCTAATTTTTTTAATTGTCCATTACTAAGGGTAACAGAAAATCCTTGTAAGGCACTACTGTAAATGTGTTCGATATTACCTTTGGCAAAACCATGTTTAGCAGCTAATCCATTAGCTTTTCCTCGAATGGCATCCTTATTACCTTTTGTAGCGGCATCTTCTTTTAATACAATAATGTATTGACCTGGAATTTTAGCGTTATTTCTAGATGAAGCGGAAATATTATCCAATTGTAGAGAGGGTTCAGGTATAGGAGAAAGTTCTTCTCTTTGTTCAGTAGTACATTGTGTGAATACCAAAAGGCAGACAAATAGCGATAATTTAAAAATGAAACTAAGGTTCTTCATGTTAGAAAAATTGTGTTAGAAAAAATTGGTTAAGGAATATGCTTTTCTAGAAGGCAAAGGAGTACCACCCCAAAGCAAAAGCATTGATAAATTATTCTATAGTCGGAGAAATGTAAAGTATTGAAACAAATCTAATATAGCAGGATAATCATAATAATTATAGATAGTCAGTTGTAGCAATGTAGTAGTGCATCACTGAATTATCATCAATCATTAAAATAGCCTACTAGCCATTTAAAATTTGTTTTGTTAGAATAGTCTTTATAGAAATCAAATAGATTGCATAAGCAATAATAAAAGAAGAATAATCAAAGATTGATTATTTATTTTGTAGTAGTTATAAAGTGAAGTACGTGTTTGGATGAAACAAATGTAATTTAATCTTATAGATAAAAAAATGAAAAAAAATGAAATGTCGGCAATACTACATTTTGAATTTCAATTAATTATAATTGAAAAAAATAAATATTACGTAAATTCAATTTCGAATTCTGTCCTATTTTTTGCTATTGTTTTTAAAGAAAAATCAAATTTATGATTTCTTAAAATATCTCGAATCAAAGTTAAGCCTATCCCCTGCCCTGTTCGCTTGGTACTGAAAAAAGGCGTAAATAATTGGGCTTCCATTTCTTTAGTAATTCCCTTTCCTGTATCTCGAATAATTAACTGCTTTTCTTTTTTATGGAGCAGAAAAGAAATCGTTCCATTTTGCCCAATAGCTTCTAAGGCGTTTTTAATAATATTTACTAAAACTTGTTCCATTTGAGGCACATCTACCTTAACCATAAAAGGGGTCTTAGTTGGCTCAAATTCAAAGTCTATCTGATGCTGTGCAGCTTTTGCATGAAAAAGGACGATGACCGATTGTAGTAATTGATTCAAATCATACCTTTCCTTATTTGGCAAAGGCAAGCGAATAACATTCGCAAAATTGCGCATAAAGTAATTCAAGCGGTCATTTCGCTCAATGGCTACTTCTAGTGCATTTTGATAATCTGTTCGGTCAGTTACTAAAATTTGTGCTTTATAATTTAAGATGGATTCTAGTATGGAATTAATTGCCCCAATTGAGTTATTTACCTCATGCGCCATCATCCGAATCACTTTGCCATACGCATTTTTTTCTGCGGCTAAAATTTCTACCGTCAACTCTTCTACCGTAATAAAATGATGATTGAATCCTCTGTCTACAAAATGCGCTTTTTGACATTTAAACGTTTGCACACCGCTTAGTTGAATGGTCTTAGATTCGCCCGTTTTTAATTCACTTAATGCTTGGGTAATTGGATGATTCAAGGCATGAATAGGCTGACCTCTTAAAAGGCGATCGTCTATCTCTAAAAGGGTTCTTGCTTTGGGATTTAGGCTTGAAATATTTTCATCAAAATCTAAAATTAAAATGCCAACAGGAGAGGTTTGAATCAATTTATCTAGAAAAAAATGTTGTTCTTGTTGCTTGATGCCTTCTGTTCTTAATTTATCTATCATTTGGTTATATGTCCCAACCAGTTTATCCATTTCGGCATTTCCTGTTTCCAAAAATTTTACATTAAAATCTCGGTCTTTGATGGCTTCTGTGCCTGCGGTAATAGTTTCAATAGGTTGGATTAAGGAACGATATAAGCGAATGGATAATAATACAGACCCTAAGATGAAGAATTCAGAAATGATGAACCATATTTTAGCTTCTTTGAAAATCTGAAAGGATAGAATGAGTAAGGTCAGGTGAATGATGACGACGAAAAGGATATATTGGGTTCTTATTTTCAATTTTGAATTGTTTTATTGTTGACAAAGTATGGTAAAGCAATATAACCATAGACAGTAGGCAGTCAATAGTGGCAGTAGGCAGTAAAGACCTAATTTTCAATACTAAAATTTTGTCTAAATCCAGTTATTTGAACAGCCTCTAACCATATAACAATTCAACCATTAATCTTCGTAGTTAATATTATATTTTTCTAACCTTCGATACAATGCACTTCTGGTAATTCCCAAAGTCTTAGCGACCCTAGAGATTTTTCCGCCATGAAATCCCATTGCTTTTTTAATCATGGTTACTTCCATTTCTTCCAAGGTCATTGTACCCACTTCTGGCAAATCTTTTGCACCACTTTTTCGAGGAGCAGCCACCGCTTGTTTTTGAAAATCACCAACGGTTAACCTATCATTCGCCGTTACTAAAACGGTTCGTTCTACTAGATTTTTTAATTGTCGAATATTGCCTGGTAATTTTAATTCTTTTAACCATTTTAGGGCTGCCTTATCCACCGTTAAGTTAGGTCGATTATATAACTCTTTCAAATTATTGACAAAGAAATTGACTAGTAATGGAATGTCCGATTTTCGTTCCCGCAAGGCTGGTAAGCGAATCGTGATTAAATTGATTCGATAAAAAAGGTCTTCTCGAAATCTATTTTCGTTTACTAATTCTTCCAGGTTTTTATTAGTCGCACAGACCACTCGAACATCTACTTTTTTGGTTCGACTACTGCCCAGTACTTCAAAAGTTTTGTCTTGTAAAACGCGCAATAATTTCACTTGGTTATTCATTTCCATATCCCCAATTTCATCTAAGAAAATACTGCCTTGATTTGCCATTTCAAAACGTCCCATTCTATCAAATCGAGCATCCGTAAATGCGCCTCTTTTATGCCCAAATAATTCACTTTCAAAAAGGGTGGCAGGAATGCCTCCTAAATTCACTTTCACAAAAGGCTGATTTTTTCGCAAACTATTTTGATGAACCGCTTCTGCGATTAATTCTTTCCCCGTTCCACTTTCGCCCATGATTAAAACGGTCGCATTCGTTTGGGCAATTCGACCAATGGTTTCTAGGATATTTAATAAAGCAGGATTCTCCCCGACAATCTGTTCAAAATTATATTGCTGGTCTAATTTTTTTCTACTTAAAGATTGTTTTTTAGATTGATTGAGTTGTAAAGTTGTCTGAATAGATTGAATTAAATTATCATTCCGCCAAGGCTTCGCAATAAAGTCTTTTGCCCCTAATTTGATGCCTTCTACTGCAAGAGAAATCGTCGCCCATCCAGTAATTAAAATCACAGGAATATTCCCATTAATCGTTTTAATTTTTTGTAATAAAGCCAATCCTTCTTCTCCTGAAGTTTGGATAGAAAAATTCATATCCATCAAAATTAATGCTGGCGTATTGTTTTCGACAAATTGCAGGGCTGCTTCAGGCGTTTCTACACCTTTGGTTGCAAAGCCCTTTTGCTTCAGCAATAATGCTAAAGAGGTTTGAACTGCTTTGTCGTCGTCTATTATTAGAATCATTTAGAAGGATTTAGGGATAGAAGGATTGCTATAGAAAAAATCTGTTGCCATTCATCCGTTGCCAAAACCATATTCAAAGTAGCATTAAAATCAACATCTTCACCAAGCAGAGCTTGGCGCTACAGAAAAATCATCATCTTACCAATTCCCCAAACTTTCGCCGAAACAAACCATTAAAAATAGCCCCACGATGCGATTCTTTCTCTAAAGTAATTAGCTTCACTTTATCGCCAAACATGGCGGCCAATCGCTCCGAATGTTCATAAGGAATCACTCTATCTTTTGTTCCATGAAACAAAGTAACGGGGCAATTGACCTCTTTTAAATGACTCGAATTATCCAAAGGATATTTGACAAAAAAATTGGGAATATAAATCGGAATATACCGCTTTTTCAATTCATAAAAACTCAAATAAGGGGCAATCATGACTAATTGTTTAGGATTATTATTTGCCGCTAAATAAGATGCCATACCGCTTCCTAAGGAATATCCTGCTAGAATAATCTGGTCTTCTCGATAACTTTCTTTTATGTAATCATACACCTTTTGCACATCTGCATAGACTTGTTCTTGAGAATACATTTCCCCGTCACTTTTACCATAGCCTCGATAATCGACCATTAAAATATCGTAGCCATTATTCGCCATATTCATTGCCTGCCGCTGACAACGTTTATTTGACCCTCGATTGCCATGTAAGTATAAAATCACGCCTTTTGAGTTGTCCTCCCGCATCCATAAAGCATTCAAAAATATATCCTCCGCTACTTCAATTTCTACTTCATGTTTTTTACTAAAGACATAATCCTCAGACAATTTAGAAGGGCTGAAAAGTAGTCGGTCTTGACCGAACCAAAGCCCTATGCAGAATATACCATATAATACAAAAATAAGCTTAGCTACTCCTTTTAAGGTTTTCATAATTACAGGATAACAGGATTGTTTCAGGATTAACAGGGGTTAGTCTAAGTAGTTAATCCGCTAATTTTAAAAAATCAAAAATAGCGCTTTCTCTCTTATCTAAACAATCCTTTAGAAGTATCTGCTTTAAAATTCGTCAAATCCTATTTGCAAGCGCATTTTAATCTGCATGTAAAGCAATAGCAGGATGAATCTTAGAAGCCTGCCAACTAGGATAAAAAGCACAAATACCGACTAGAAAATAAATAACTAAAATAGAGACCAAAATGGCTTTTATATAAATGGCATTGGCTAAACCAAAGACATTCATCAATGGAAATTGCACCGCAAAAAAGCAACCTAAAATCAACGCAAAAGTAGCAATGACCATTACTTCGCCCACAAATTGACCTGCGATGAGCATTTGAGTAGCGCCCATTGCTCGGCGAGTACCGATTTCTCCTTTACGCTTGTTTATATTCGCCCAAAGAATACCAAACAAGCCCAATATGACATTAAAAATTAAAAATCCACAAACCGTTAAAAGAATAATACTCGGAATATAAATTAGGTTATTCGCCGTTTTTCGTTTATCTACTAAACGTTCTATTTCAATCTGATACCCTTTGGCTATTCCAGAAATGGTTTTGGATAATTGTCCTTCAAATTCGGCTGTTACAGTTGGTTTTACTTTTACCAACAAAGTACTAATACGGTCTTTTCCAACTGGTGCAAAATAAATATTCTCTTGTTTATGAAAATCACCTCCCCATCTAAAATTCCCAATCACGCCTACCACTTTCTTAGGTCGTCCTTGGTCTTCTGGATTTAAAATCTGCCCTATAGCCGTTTCATTCCCAAACAATTCTTCCCGTAAACGTTGATTAATGATGACTGGTTCATATTTTAAATCATCTGTATTTTTGTCAAACCATTTCCCTTCCGTTAATGGTATCTCCAATACTTCTTCATAATTAGCATCTCCAAAAAAATACCTAGACCAAACTTCTACCTCGCCTTTTTTCAAACTTTGAGAATTACGAGTCCCTCCAAACGGAATAGCATTCTCACTTACCGTTACATAGTCTACCTCCTCAAAAGTCTCAATTCTATTCAACATGTTTTCTTTTTGTTTGCTCAATGAACCTCCTTCTGCATTGGCATTTTCAAACCAAACTACCCACACATTATCACCTTCAAAACCCATTGGCTCCACATAATTGGCATATTGAGAAATAATAAAACTCATGACCCCAAATAAGACCAAAAAAGAGAAAAATATTTCTATAATTAATAAGCTATGATTGCGCTTGCTATTCCACATTAATTTAAATAATTGACGTATCATCTTGATGATTGTTTGATTGTTAAATTGTTTGATTGCCTTCTGCAAACTGCCTACCGAATGACTACCTACTTCATCACCCTTCTCCAACCTTTAATGCTGCGACCACATTCATTTTAGACATTCTAAAAGCAGGTAATACACCAGACATTAATCCAAAGAAAATACAGACAATCAGACTCACAAATAATACTTTTAAGTTTAAGGCTAAATCCAAATCAGCAATTAAGCCACTATTATTGAGGTAATAAATAGCGATGACAGCAAGCAATATGCCTATCAATCCTCCTAATAAAGTAATAATCAAATTTTCTACAATGAATTGGTAAACTAAAGTAGCAGAATCCGCTCCAAATGCTTTTCGTACCCCAATTTCAGAAGACCGTTCCATGATTCGGCTAACATTAATATTTATCAAATTGATAGCAGGTAATGCCATGAAAAGGAAAGCAAATAATCCTAAAAATAAATAAAAAGGACTCACCGCAAAATCTCTAGTATTGCCAAAAATTCGAAGAAAATTCTGAAGATAAGGTTCTGCCGCAGTCTCAAAGTTCTTCCACTCATCAGGCAATACCACTTTAGGAATCATCGCATCAAATTCTGCTTGTATTTCCCGAAACTCCCCAACATCTTTCGCTAATAAAATTCCACCGAAGCTACCAATTAAATTTTTATCTCTCATCAAAGTCGTCGAGGTGGTATAAGGAACATATATATCCGCATAAGCAAATATTCGAGTGATAGGCACACCCCTAACTACGCCTATAATTCTATATTTTTCCAAACTAATTTCAATCGTTTCTCCTATTACATCCGTTCTATTTCCAAAATATCCTTTCCTTGTTTTTTCATTAATTACGGCTACTTTCTCCCCAGCTTCCAGTTGTTGTTGATTAAAGGCTTTGCCTTCTTTGAAGTCAAATTCCATGACTTCCCAAAAATCAGCATCTGTTGTCTTCAAATTCAATTTTAGTCGATTATTCCCATAAAAAGCATCGACCACTCTGGGTTCTAAAGAAGCCATGGCAATCTTCTGTGGTGTTTTTAGCGTTGATACATATTTATCTAAAAAATGAAAACCGCTACCTCCATTCCATGAACCATTCCCATTGGCTGTAGTCATGGATGCATAAGTAATATATAAGGACCGACCTCTATTCGTTTCGGGATAGTTTGGACTTACTAAATGGTCTACAAAAGCAGTTAAAACCATTAAGACTGCTAAGGTCAAACTGATGCCAAACAAGCTAATAAACGTGAAGAATTTCCGTCTTTGTAAGACTTTCCAGGCTATTTTTATATAATTTTTGAGCATTTTTTAATTGTTTTGTTGCTGTATTATTTTATTGTTTACCCACACCCTAGATACTAATCAAAAGGAGCTAAAATTCGAGAAGAAGCATCATGCCACGCATAGGCAAGATATTCAACTAGAGAATCCTTTTTTGCTTCTTTTAAGATATGTTTACCCAAACTATGTAAGGTTTGATAAACAAAAACGCGCATCCCGTGATTGCCATCGGCAGGTCCTGTATTTGCCATAAAAATATAACCCATATCTGTTTTGGGGTCAAAAAACATATTCGTATACAAACAATCATCCCCGCCTGTATGTCCTTGTAAATTCAAGGGTACACCGTTGACATTCATGTTGACATAATTAAAAAGGCCATGTGCTTTATAGGCTTGATTGGCTACTTCTGTACTCAATTTATTAGCTAATAGAGATTGATGAGAAAGCGGTTGTAAAACAGCTAAATCTGACCGTTTTCCCTTTGCTATCATTGCTTGACAATACTTCATTAAGTCTCCAATATTAGTCGTCATATCTCTCACAGGATAAAGGGTCACCCCTTCCTTTTCGCTTGGATGTAAATTTCTTTCTTCATCCATTACATAATTAGTAGCTAGTAAATTTGGATTCAATTCATTAGCAAACCACGCCGTATTTTCTAAATCCAAAGGCTCATAAATATATTTTTTTGTAAAAGCCGCAAAAGACATTCCTGAGGTATATTCGATAATGTAGGCTGCTAATGCCGCAGCAATATTCGAATATTCATAATAAGTGCCTGGTGCTTGATTTAGCCAATAATCAGCAGCATATAAATCACCACCTTTTACAAAATAACTATTCATAAATGCGGCTAAGCTTGCTTGTTTGTCTACATCCTTTATATAAATAGACTCTACAACCGCTTCATTATAATTCATTGAAGAAGTATGTGTTGCCAAATGTTCAATTGTGATTGGTTGATCAGGAAAATGTGGATTTTCAACCACAAACGGCAAATGCTCATTAATGGGATCAGTTATTTTTAACAAACCCAATTCCTGTGCTTTCATTAAAGCAATCCCTATATTCGTTTTAGAAACAGAAGCTACTCTTTGTAAGGTTTTCGTTGTATACGGAATTTTTTTTTGCACATTTTGATAACCAAATCCATGGCTATAGAAAACAGAGTCCGCATTAAAAACCGCTACTGCAAATCCACCAAATCTGCCGAGGTCTGCTGCTTTTTCTAAAATTTGGGTGATGTTCTCAGGTGTTGCATTCGTTGTATCTCTACTTTCATATAAGAAAAAAGAACAGGCTATTGCTATCAATAAACATAATACAATCGTTATTATTTTCAATGTTTTTTTCATTGTTTTAAACTTTTGGTAACGGATAAAAATGCCTTGAATAAATAGTATGTGATTTCCCCCACGGATTTACTCTCCCCACGAATAATAAAAATTCAACTTATTCTTTCCTTGTTACTTTGTTGGGTAATTTCAATTGTTTGTAGAATTCGATATTCCTATTCTCAGACTAGGAATCCCTATCCAGTCGTCCTCCTGACGACTCATGCTTTGGGCATTTAGATATGCCAAATTTTGAAAATCTTTTATTGCACTTGCATGCCATCAAAAAGGCGCACCAACCGATTTGTCCGCTTCGCCATATTCTCATCATGCGTCACCATCACTACCGTTGCATTATCCTGTTGATTTAGGTTCAATAAAATATCCATAATTTCATTGCCCATCACACTATCCAAATTACCTGTTGGTTCATCCGCAAGGATAAGCGCAGGTCGCCCAACAATTGCTCTAGCAATTGCGACTCTTTGCTTTTGTCCACCCGATAATTGCGAAGGAAAATGCTTCATTCTGTTTGCTAAGCCTACTTTTTCTAAAGCAGCAGCAGCCAATTCTCTCCGTTGTTTGGCCGTAGATTTTCGATAAATTAATGGCAATTCTACATTATCAATCACCGACAAATCATTAATCAAATGAAAGCTTTGGAAAATGAAACCGATGTTTTGATTTCTAAAAGCAGCCAATTGTTTATCAGAATGTTTTTTGAAATCCGAGCCTGCAATTTGGACCTGTCCTTCAGAGGGTTCATCTAATAAACCGATGATGTTTAACAAGGTACTTTTTCCGCAACCTGATGGGCCCATAATGGATAGAAATTCGCCTTTTTCTACGGATAAATTAATGTTGTTTAGGGCGACTGTCTCGATAGTCTTGGTGCGATAGACTTTTTCGATGTTTTGTAAATTTATCATTGCTATATTGTTTTATTGTTAAATTGCTATATTGCTATTCTCAATCATCCAATTAATTCAAAAACTATGGGAAATACACAGAATTACCTTAAACTTAGTGATATTGAATGTTATATGATTTCTTATAACCTTTCCAATTACGTTTGGAATATTGTCATAAAATGGGATTGGTTCGCTAAAAAAACAGTTGGTTCTCAATTTGTTACTGCGGTAGATTCTATTTCTGCCAATATTGCTGAAGGTTTTGGTCGTTATCATAAAAAGGATAAAATCAAATTTTACAGGTATAGTCAAGGTTCTAATAAAGAAAGTTTTGACTGGAATCAAAAATCTAAGGTTCGAGAATTATTAACCCCAGAGGAATATAAACATATTCTGACTGAGCTTCAAAAACTACCTCGTTCTATCAATCATCTGATTAAATTCACCAATGAAAAATTGAAGATTTAGGATGCTTTATGGTTTCATTGCTACATAGCTTTATTGTTGGTCGCACAATGGAATAACAATAAAACAATATATCAATATAACCATTATCTTATTTTCCGTTGTCGTTCAAAATCATATAAAGTCTTCACCCGAATCGTTAACCAAGTACTCCAAAAATCTCTTAAAGAAAAAATATAATCTCGTTTAGCTTGGTCTTTTTCTTGCAAAGCAATCGTCAAATCTGTAATACTCAGATTCCCTATAAAAAAGCGATTTTTAGCAATTTCATAACGTTCTGCCGCAATCTCATCTGCTTCTTTGGACAATGCCAATTGGTCTTTGAGCATATTACAAAGGGTTATCAATGTATAAATTTCTTGTTCAAAAACAATGCGGTCTTGTTCCACCTCATATTCGACTAATTGTTTGTTCGCTTTAGCCGTTTCCATACGAGATTTAGAGCGCCCCCAATCCATAATAGGGATTTCAAAACCTATTTGTATGGTTTCTCTATCCTGTGGACTTTTATAAACATCCGTAATATTTTTAGCTGTATTCGACAAACCAAAAGCCGCAAAAATATGGGCTTGAAAACCATTTTCCCCTTTCGCTTTCGCCACACCTCGTTCCGCTTCTAAACTTCTTCTTTTAAAACCTATGGCATCTCCTCTGTTCACAAAAGCTTCTTGTAAAGCTCGGTCGGTATTTATTTGCAAATCGGGAATAGTGATTGGTAGAACCAACTCAATGGCTGCGGCATCTCGATAAGCGATGTAAGACTTCAACTGTAAATCCGCTACCTCTAAATTTTGCTCTGCCCTAGCCGCTGATTTTTTAGATTGTAAAACTCCTAAACGCAATTGTAATAAATCATTTTTAGAAATTTTGCCTAAATCAAATCGTTCTAAAGCTATTTTATAAATCGTGTCATTATTACTTAAATTGCTTTGCGCTATTTGTCGATTTACTTGGGCAATCAAAAATTCAAAAAAGCGATTGGCAGCGGTTAACCCAATATTTTCTAAATTTTCGATGTATTCTTGTTTCGATTCTTCAAAGCGTAAGGGTTCTGTTTTTTTATCCCATTTTAAAGGGTTAAAAGCGAATAATGGTTGCTGTATGCCAATACCAATTGGCAAACCATTGTATAATTTAAAATCTCTATCAAAATCATCAAAACGTTGTAATTGAGAATTGACAAAAACCGTTGCGCCCGTTGCTGCAATCGTTTGGCTCAAGGAAAAAGTTAAGTCAGAATTATTATTGGTGACCGATTGAAATTCAATGGTGCCATCAGGTTGCAGTACTTCTTGAAAAGTTCGATTAAAATTCGGTAAGGTGCCACTTAGGGTTAATTGTGGTTTATAATTCGACAAATAACTTCTGTATTGCCAATAGGATGTTTCTTTTTGAGTGCTGGCTTGTTTGGCGGATATTGATTGGCTTTTTGCTAGTTCAATTACCTCATGTAAAGTTAGTGCTACCTTAGTATTATTCTCCGAAAATTTATTAATTTGGTAGGATGCTTTTCCCCCTTTGGAGGGGGAGAGATTAAGTGCAAATGAATAATCTTCTGATAAACTTTGAGCATTTAGTATGCTAAACACTAACAAAATTATTGAGGTACTTAAAATAATTATTCGCAAAATAAATTGGTTTTAGCAGTTGTAAAATTCATCACTCATCACTCATAATTCATCACTCAATAAAAACCTCTTCCAAATGCACATAATCCTTCATATCCGTAATAATCACTTCCTCGCCTGCTTTCAGGTTATCCAATATTTCAACATAATCGAAATTGGACAAGCCTATTTTCACTTCTCGACGTTTGGCAATACCATTCTCTACGACATAAATCATTTGCTGCTTTCTGCCTTTAAATATAGGGCCATTGGCAACTCGAATCGTATTATTTCTAGATTTTGTAATTAAGAAAACTTCAACTGTTAAATTAGGGCGCAACAACTCATGATTCGGTTGCTGTAACTGAACCACAAATTGTATCACGCCATCTGCAACAGTCGGTTTTATATTGCTAATGAGACCTCTTAAATCTTGTTCGTTGATTCGGATAATGGCAGCTTGTCCAATGTGGATTTTTTCACCATAAATATCTGAAATAGCGCCCTCTACTCGAAAACTCGCTAAGTCTGCTATCTTCGCCAAAGCTTCTCCTTCGTTCACCGTTGTCCCCACGTTTTCATTGACCCAAGTCAACACACCTTCCCTAGAAGCAACTACTTCTGCCTGTTCTAATTTCCTAGAAAATTCTTTTAAATCTTTGCTTTGAATCGCTAATTGCAATTCCACCTCTTTCAAATCACTTGTAACGGCTTGCTGTTTATAAGCCAAATCATTCTCTAATTGTTTTTTCTCTAGTTGAGCTATTTCCAAATTGAGGTTGACTTTTTCCATAGCTTCTTCTGTTCCTCCGCCAATCGTCACCAATCGCTTAGCATCTTCTAAATCTGCTTTTAAGCCATTAATTCGCAAGCCTTTGATTTCATTGTTGATTTTTAAATCGTATAAATTTTTATCTAATTGTAATTTTAATTGGACAATACTATTTTTTTTCAAAGCTAATTCATCATCTAACTTTGCTTTGGTCAATAAAGCAAATTCTTTATTCAAGACTAAAATCGGTTGATTTGGCTGAACGGTACTGCCAACAGGTATTAATACTTCTTGTACTGCTGCTTGAATGGAACTGGTAATCACTTGCTCAAATTCTGGTACAACTTCTCCTGAGGCAGTAATCGTATTTTCAATATTTCCTGCTTCTGCTAGGGCGGTTCTAAATTTAGTGGCGCTTAAAGAAGTTGTTAGAGAAGACCTAAAAAAATATAAGCCCACTCCAATTATCCCAATAAGCAGCATTGCCCAAAAAATATTTTGGTTGCGGCCTTCTTGGATAATTTTATCAGATAATTCTCTGTCCATTGTTTACTTTTTTGAAGTCGATTAAACCCAAATAGTTCTGCTATCATAAATCCAAGAGGCGTGCCAAGTTACAAAATACTGACTATCAATTATTTATAATTATTTCTTATTTTTTAAGTGTTTTAAAAACGAACGGAGTGTTCAATATCGAACACTTTTAAAATATGTTCTTAGCTCCGTAAATCGGATATCCTTATCCGAGTCCATATAAGAAAAATAAACGTTTTAAGTTATGTTGACATAGTCTAAAAATCCGTGGTACTTTTTATCCATGATAAATCCCCCTTTACTCGGATAAGAATGTCCGAATACGGGGTTGCAATGCAAACTAGCTGACACTTCACCTCCTATATTTTGCTAATATTTTACACATTGATTGTTTTTACATTTGAGACAAGCTCATATCCAAAGCTTTGTACTACTTTAGCTATCTCAATTTCAAATATTTTTATCAAGCAACACATACTGTTTAAAAATCAACCATTACCTAGACTTTGTAGTAGGCAGTTCGCAGTAGGCAGTTTACAGTAATAAAACTGTTTTCATAGCGCAATCAACCCTATTTCAATGTCAAAAAATTTAAACAGTTATGACCAAAAAAGTCTTACTACTACCTACTCTATTATTGTTTTTGGTACAAATTTGTGTGGCACAACACACTTATTGCGGACACCAAAGAGCAATGAATCAACTGGCAACCCAGTATCCAACTTTTCAAAAATCAGTTCAACAAACTTTTGCGGAAGCTCAAAGAATGCGTGCAACTAGCCGTTCTAATGAAGTCCATCAAGTACAAGTCGTGGTGCATGTGGTGCATAATACGGGTGTACAAAATATTCCTGATGAATTGATTCATGAGCAAATTGCTATCTTAAATGAAGATTTTCAAAGCTTAAATGCGGATCAAGCAAATGCTAGAGACATGTATAAAGCCATTGCTGGCAATGCAGGTATTGAGTTTGTTTTGGCAACTACTGACCCTGATGGCAATCCTACTTCTGGTATTACTCGCACAGAAACAGCAGTAGAAACTTTTGTTGATTTAGATTTAGATATCGCTACGCTATTAGAAGCTGCGGCAGAATGTGGTTTAGATTTCACTTGCATCCAAGAAAAACTCTTAGTCGGTGGTTTGGAAGATGGTGCCGCAAATGGCGCAGTACAAATGGATGATGTTAAAAGAAGTGATAAAGGAGGCATCGACCCTTGGGACACCGATAGATACATTAATATTTGGGTGGCTAATTTAAATATTGATTTCTTAGGGCAATCTATGCCTGCTATTTTAGGTTTTGCTTATCCACCAGCAGGTGCTCCAAATTGGCCAGCTGAGGTTTTTGAAGAAGATTTAGCGTCCATTGCAGGAGTTGTAATCCACCATGAAGCATTTGGTAGAAGCAATGCTGGAGAAGGTTTATTAGGCAATTTAGCAGATGGTGGTCGTACCACTACCCACGAAATGGGTCACTATTTTGGTTTACGTCATGTACACGGAGACGGTGGATGTGAGGAAGATGATGGCATTTCTGATACGCCTCCAGCAGACGCAAGTGTTCAAGCACAAGCTGACCCAGAGAACCTCCCTGTATGCGCAGAACTCTATAGTAGTATCAATACTTGTGATTCAGATGATTTACCAGACATGGTAGAAAATTATATGGATTATAACGCCATCACTTGCCAAAACTTATTCACGCAAGAACAAGTGGATATTATGCGAGCAATGTTGGAAGGACCAAGAGGTGGTTTAATTGGACAAATGAGTACGACTAGTACGGCGGAAGAAATTGCAGCTACTCAAGGTTTTGAGGTCTATCCTAATCCAACCGCTGGTACTTTAAATTTATCTTTAGCGGGTTATAATATCGCTGATTTTCAAGTTCGAGTACAGAATATTTTGGGTGCAGAAGTCGCTATAAATGTAACTTCAGGCAATACCCAAATTGATATGAGTCAATTGAATAACGGTGTTTATTTAGTCAATTTGGTGAAGGAAGATTTACAAATCGTTAAAAAAGTATCTGTACTTACAAAATAATAGGATTATTCAGAATTTACAAATTTTCTCATCGGACGACACTAGTCATCTGACGAGAAAATTCTTCAAAGATCAAAAAATAAAACAAGACTATGGTTTCAACAGAAGGCTGAAAACCAAACTTTACATTCTTTTGAATTATTATTTAAAAAGGTTGGAGAGGTTATTTCTAAATTTTAGAGGTAGCCTCTTTTTAGGCTCTTAATAGCCATTTAAAACCAACAAAATGTCGATAATTTTCAACCTCAAATTCAATCTCAAAATTCCCGCCGAAGGTGGTTTAAAATTGAAGTTGATGTTTATTTAGTACCTGAACCACTAGCGCATTTATCTTAATTAATTGGCAAATCATCTACGGTATTAGAAAATTCATTACCTTCTTTATCTGTTTCTATCACCCAGAAATAGTTACTGCATTTCTCCCAATTCGTATTATCTGGGCAAACTTGTTTTTTCCCTTTTATGATATATCTTTCCGCTTTTTCTTCTACTATATATCCATATTCGTTATAAAATCCACCATAAGTTTTATTCCAAATTTCCTTGCCTTCTTCATCCGTTTTGATTAACCAAATATCATAATTTCCATTACCGAAAGAACTGGTCGAACCGATAATTAAATAACCTCCATCCTTTAAATTTAAAATAGAACTTGCTTTGTCATAACTCTTTCCACCAAATATTTTAAACCATTCTTCATTCCCCTTTATATCCGTTTTGGTTAATAAAATATCCCCTTTTCCTTTTCCGTAAGTGGTGGCTGTGGTATTCACCATAATTTGACCTCCTTCTTTGGTAGGTAGGGCAGTAATTAAATTAATTTCACTTATCCTACGATACCTAATATTTTTATTTCGACCATAGTCCACAAATATTTCTGAAATAGCACCAATTAGGTTGCGCTCAATCCTTAATTTAATACCATTCATTCTTAACTCATCTTTTAAAAGTAAAGTAGCTATCCTATCTTTTCCAAAAACATGCATCTTATACCTATTTTCTTTTTCATAAGCTAAGGTGAATTCCGTATTCGTTTCTTCATTTCGATACGTGCCATCTATAGTTGAATAATAAGCAGGATTCAATTCCTCTTCGATTACTACTTTATGCTTTCTAGGGGTAGTGCCTGGATAAAACACCGTAAATTGTCGCTTATTTTTTGCTCCAGAAAACAATACTTTCATTGCCTTATTTTCTTTAGCTGAATAAAGATTTCCTTTTTCATGCAGTAGGGTCAATTGGTTTTGGTTATGAATTTTCCATATCAATTGCTGCTCCTCTTCATAGATTTTAATAATTTCTCCTTCCTGTGAACGATAAAGTCCAATGAGGTCTCCCAACGATTTTTGTTGCCCAAAATCTTCTGGCAAGTAATTGTCCTTTTCTACCGTTGATTCTTTTATTGAAAGAACTATATCGGCAACTTTATTAGCCAATTGAGTATATCCAATATTACCGTTATTCCCCATCACTACAATGGAAATATTTTGGGAAGGAAAGCGTAAAAAATGCGTCCCATACGCTCCCGTACTACCCGCATGTTGCACAACTGGATAGCCTTTATAATCATTAATTTCTATCCCAAAACCATAATTTTCGTTAAATACGCCTTTAATTTTCTCTTGACTAGAAAGGAGTAATTGCTTTTGATTTTCGAGTACATTTTTAGTCTGTAAGACCTGTTCCCATTTAAGTTGGTCGGGCAAGGTCGTAAATAAAAAACCATCTCCATTCAAATCAACCACCATAGGATATTGTTGCCATCGACCATCTCCCCAATTACTATAAGGAAGCGTTTTATGAGGTATCACTTCCATATAATTAGTAGAAAACTGGGTACTATTCATGCCAAATTGTTTGAAAATTATTTGCGAATAAGCATCAAAAGAAAGTCCACTAACTTTTTTAACTAATTCGGTCAATAAAGTATAATTGGAGTTACTATAAGCATAGTCACTTCCTGGAAGAAAATTGAGTTCTTTTTGAGCAGCCAATAACTTTAGGGCATCTTTATTATCCAACCCGACCCTTTTCCACCAAGGAGTTCCCTCTAAACTCAATAAATCATAAAAGTCTCGAATACCACTCGAATGAGTAATTAATTGTTCGATTAAAATGGGTGTTTGAATATCTGGATAAAATTGAGGTAAGTATTTTCGAAAATCATCTTTCAACGACAGCTTCCCTTCTAGCGCTAAATTTAAGACACAAATAGCCGTAAATTGCTTGGCATTGGAAGCTATATTGAAACGAGATTCAGCAGTATTTTTTATATCATCCGATAAATTAGCATAGCCTATATATTTTTCATAAATAATTTCGCCATCTTTAACAATACCAACCGCAACACCTGGAGCAAGGCCTTCTATTTTAGCCTCTATCAGGTTATCAAGTTCCACGTTAGGAAAGTTATTAGGTTGGGCGAATAAGGCAGTCGTAACACCTAAAAAGAATAACAGAGTGAATGATTTCATAATTAACAGTTGAGTAAATAAAAACAAAAATGAAAACTTAGGTAGATAAAATCGCTTCAAATCGTGATTTGGCACTTATTTATGCCATTTTTTCTAGATATTGCTTAGGCGTTAGTTGGGTATGTTTCTTGAAAGCACGATTAAAAGTAGATTTAGAATTAAAACCGCATTCATAAGCAATGGCAAGTAAAGTTTTCGTTTCATGTGCTCCTTGCTGAAATTTTTCAATGACGGCTTCTGTTCGATGTTGATTAATGAAATCATTAAAATTTAGTTGGAATCCTTCATTGATAATACGAGACACCAGTTTAGGTGGACGGTCTAGTGCATTGGCAACATCTGTTATTGTTAATCTAGGGTTTTCATAAATCTTGCCTTGTCTTACTAACTTATTTATTTTGTCTTGCCATTCCTTTACATCTAAATTTTCAGTAGCTAAGGGCTGATTTATTTGCTCCGATATTGATAGATTTTCAATCTTTAAAATAGTCGGTTTAATCAATTGATTGGCAGCAGAAAGCGGGCGAATTTGTGCCGCATGCGTATAGCCATTGATAGCAATGAAAGTAAATAGTATAGAAAAACAGGCATAGTACCATAATTTATTACCAAAATTCCCCCACTCTGGATTTATCATAAAAAATAGTATTCTCAGCATTAAAATAATCAGAAAGGCAATTAGGAATTGTTGTACCCATTTAAATAAAACATCATTGGCAAAACTTAACTCTTGGAAGGCTTTTTTTCTGTACTTCAAATAATCTTTTAAACTTAAGGATAAATAATAAATCATAGAGAGTAAACCAGTCATTTGATACCAAAAGTCAAAATCTTTATCCTTTTCATCTGCATAAAAATAATATGTTTTTAGTATTAACTGGTCGGTAATAAATACAATTAGGCTATAAATTAAATAGATTATGGCTGGAAGAAAATGAAGTATCTTATCTTTTGATAGGAGGAATGATGGATTGAGTAAACTTTGCGTATAAAAATAAATAACTGGACCTATCAAAAACAATTGTTGGAAGGGTACATAAAACATAAAATTTCTATACCCTTCATCACTATACCATCCAGCATAACCGAGCATAAATGGTGCAATGTACATCGCACATAAAAAGAGAAATAGGCTTAACCAACCACTAGCCTTGTCTTGAAATTGTATTCTTTTTTGTAGTAATAATAAAGCATAAAGAACCCCTTGACAAAAGAAGATTAATAAGAATACACTAAAATTGCTGTAAGAAAAATACATTTATAGAATAATAAATCTGGTAATAAAGATAGCTGCTTAAATGGAGTTCATTTATCTATAAGCGTATCGGAATAATTTTGTTTAGAATTTGGTATTAAATCTAAAATAAAATATGCTCTTATATGTTTTATCTTTGCACCCTTCCAACCATTTTTAAAATAAATTAATCTTTTTATATGCAGCTCAGTGAAATTTATATTTATCCCATTAAATCTTTAGGCGGTATCCAATTAACCACCACTCAATTAGATATTAGAGGACTTAAAAATGACCGCCGATTTATGTTAATTGATGATAAGGGCGTATTTATGACCCAAAGGACGATTCGGCAAATGGCTTTATTGAGAACTGGAATAAAAGGAAATAGATTGATTGTTTGGCATAAAGACCAACCTGAAAATATTTTAGCGCTACCAACTCAGCCTACTTATTTTACCAAAGAAGTAACGGTAGATGTTTGGGGCATCTCTAGTGTAGCGCAAGTAATGCCAGCTGCCATCAATCAATGGTTTCAGCATCAATTAAAAACAGATTGTCAATTGGTTTATATGCCTGATACGGCAGAACGCCGAATGAAGGAAAAATATAATACCGCTAGAGATTTGGTCAGTTTTGCAGATGGTGCGCCTATTTTAATTGCAGGACAAGCAGGTTTAGATGATTTAAACAATCGTTTGGAAAACCCTGTTTCTATGAATCGTTTTCGCCCTAATCTAGTTTTTACTGGCGGCACTCCTTTTGGGGAAGATGAATGGACAAGCGTAAAAATTGGGGGTCAATCTTTTAAAATCACTCATCGTTGTGTGCGTTGTAATGTACCTAATATTAATCAAGAAACAGCAGCAATTGTCAAAGAACCCAATCGGACTTTAGCCACTTTTAGGCGGTTTAATAAGAAAATTTATTTTGGAGTAAATACGGTTTGGGAAGGGGCAGATGGTATTGGTGAGCTTTCGGTTGGGGATAATCTTGTGCCTGCTACCTCTCCACAAAATACCTCCGAGTAAAAAAAATAGGCATCATAGCCATCAAAGTAGGAATATTAGCTATTAAAATATTGAAATAACCGCTATAAAATAGACACATCGCTGAATCTAAAATAAACCAAAAAAGAAAGCCAGTAACTATTGCTTGATATGCCCATAACTCCCTTTTGGCAAAAGCGTGTTTCGCAATGAAATATTGTAGAATAAAATAGCCTGCGTTAGTTGCACCCAATGGAACTAATAAGAATTGAGTCGCTATTTGAGCATCTTTAGGTAAAATAGCTGTTCCCCAAAAAGTTTGGGCAAAATAGCTATCATAAATACCAAAAGGGTCAAAAGAACCTACTATAGCCCATACTACACCCATAAAAGCAAAAAACAAGCTGATGCATTTTAGATAATTGACCCAAAAGTTGAAGTTTTTATTAGAAAACATGAGTTAAATTGTTTGCTAAATCATGGTGATTTCGAAAATCACCATGATTTAAAGCCATAACTAATTTTTAATCAACCCCTTCAAATCCCTCCAAGTAATCAACTGGATTCCTTCTTCTTTTAAAATTTTTCGACATGCCTCACTTGTAAAATAATCAAAATCTACTTGTCGCCAAGCTGCCCCAAAGTCAGGATGATTAATGGTAACTGCCTGCATTTCTGAATCATCATAAGCCACATGGATAATCATCTCGCTGACGCCTGCTGGTAGGTCTTTTAGTTGCTGTGCGTAATAGGTTGCTGCCCCTTTTTGAGCGTCGGGTGGATTGAGCATAAATATATTGTCTATGACGATATCCGTTGACAATATCTTTTCTGCCATCGCAGGAAATTGTTGTAAACCAGAGGCAGGAATTAATAAAGGCAAACCGTATTCCCTGCCAATTTTTAAATAAGTTTCAAAATATTTTGGATTAAATAAGCAACCCATGTGGCTATCCAAATGACTGACATTTACGCCGAATGCTATGGCTCGTTCTACTTGTGCCCGCAATTCTTTCTCCACTTCGGCTACACTTGCTTTTCGGACAACATCTGCACAATTATCATATAAAAAACCTTGCTCATTGACTAGGCCAGCTACTTCTACATCGGGCGATACTGGTCCCCATTTATAGGTCTCCCACTCCGCTGTTAGCGTTAAATGCAAGCCTAAATCTGCCGTTGGATTTGCCTTGGAATAATTGGCGATTTCTGGAAACCAAGGACAAGGCACCATGATACTCCCAGAGTTGACCATCCCTTTTTCAAAGGCAGCAATACTAGCGGCATTTTCGGAATGAGATACGCCCAAATCATCTGCATGAATGATTAATAATTTAGCATCTTTGGCATAACCTAACCTTTGGGCAAGGTTCGGTTTTTGGGCAGCGCAGGAAGTAGCTAATAGACAAGACAATAAGAAAAAGTAAAAGTGATTCATCATTTTTTTTGCACAAGATAATAAAGCCTTATTTAATTTTTTCAAAAGTAGCCGCACAATCTCCTTGACAGGACGCTATTAATCTATTTTTTGAAACAAGTTAAGCATTGGAGTATAGTCCAAGGTCAAGGATTTTCACCAACTTTAACCATTAAAAGGAAGAAAAACTGCTAATTATTTGCTAAAAATCGTTCGCCAACCAATTTCAAAATTTTGTTGAGGTAAGGGAAATTGTGCAATCACCTGATAGTTGATGCCCAAAATATTATTCATTTTTACAAAAGCATTACCTGCTATTTTTTTAGTTTTGAAAGCTCTGTAAATATGCAGATGGTCTAAATGGTAAGCGGGTAGAAAGTCTGAATTATCAACCAGCGTATATACTTTTCCTGTATATTGGTGGTAAATTACAAGCGTCCAATCTTTATAACTCGCTTTTAAATTGGCATTCAATTTATGTTTGGGTACATAGATTAATTGTTTGCCAACGGAAGCAGCATTGGCAGAAGTACCTTCTTGATTTTGTGAAAGTGTCAAGTCATATTGTATGGAAAAATAGAGTTGTAATTCGTTAATTTTTGTTTGCCATTTTAGGGTGTTTTCTAGACCTCTACTCCATACTTTTAATAAATTATTTGGTCGCCAAACACCGTTTTCTGGTTGCCAAAGTATCCAATTATCTACGGTTCGATTATAAGCAGTTGTCGCAAAATTCCATTGCTGCCCAATCGCATAGGTCAAGCCTAGTTCTTGATTCCAACCATTTTCTGATAGTAAACTTTGATTGCCTTGTAAACGCCAAAATAAGTCATTAAAAGTCGGTACTCTATAACTTTTAGCAATCGTCCCATTGATGGCTAATTCTTTATTGAGTTGCCCTAAAAAACCAACCGAAGGAATAAAAGGCGTGGCATTACCCGCTATCCATTCTTGGCGAACCGCTAATTGAGTTACCCATTTTTCACTGGCATTTTTCCAATGATACATGGCAAAAACCGCCGCTCTATTTTGGGTAGGCGATTCATTATCATAACCAGTAGAATTGGCTTTTAGATAAGCATAATTAGCGCCTACATTAATGGCATGTTGTTTAGTAATCGTATTTGTCCATTCTACTTCACTCCGATTCGTCCAAGTTCGACTCTGAGCATCAATTCCTGCGGTGGCATCTTGAAAAAATAGTCGTTCATAAAATAACCCATTTCTAATTTGTAGCATAGATTGATTGCCGATATATTTCCAATTAATCGTCGTTCTTAAAGATTCATCTGCTTGTTCGGCAACACTCGTTTTTTGTACTAGCGTAGGAGGTAAGTTTCTATCAGCCGTTTGATACCAAACCGCCAAGTCTAATTGTTGATTATTTTTTATTTTGAATCCATTTTTTTGTAAAATACCCCACTTATTTATTTCTGCATGCGTCAATTTATCCGATTGTCCGTTTTTGATAGGAAAATCATTTTTTCCAGTTTGGTAAAAAACTTTGGTCGTACTCGTAAAATGGTCTGTACTAAAATTAGTTCCAATACCATTAAAAAAATTGCCAAAACTGCCTATCTTGCTTTCCCATTCCCCTTGCCAACCTTGGTTAAATTGGTTTTTATTGGTCAAAATAATAGACCCTCCAATTGCCCCACTTCCCCAAGAAGTACTATTACTTCCATATTCTACGCCAATTTCATCTATAAAAAAAGCAGGAATTAAGGAAAAATCGGTCTGCCCTAACATTGGACTATTGATATTAAATCCATTCCAAATAACGGCAGTTTGGCTGGCACTCGCTCCTCTAATTGCGGTCGTTGCTAAACGTCCTGGCCCATAATTTTTAATAAAAATAGGCGTATGCAGGTTTAATGCTTCTCCTAAATCTTGCGTGGAAGTAGTCAATTTTTGGAAAGTATCGAAGGTGGTTCTCTTTTTTCCTGTTTGGAAAGATTGTAGACGTGGAGCTTTAACTTCTACGATTTGTAATTGGAGTGTGGTATCAATGGGTTGAGCAGTGATATTTTTGGAAAGCAGGATAAAAAACAAACAGATAAACAGTCGATACATAGAGGAAGTTAGATCTAGTAATTTCTTGCAAAATTACATATAATTTCCAATCTCCTATTCTATCAATGTCACCGTTTCTCTATACTGCTCTTTAGTTCCATCCAATAATGTTACCTCAACCAAAACTACGAAAACAGCAGGCACCATTTTTCGTCCATTAAAACGGCCATCCCAACCAATTGACCCATCATTTGGCGCCCGATTATTGACTTGATGCATTAAACGACCTTCATAGTCAAATACTTGAAACTGATTGATACGGCTAACTGATTGGCTTGGAAAAATTTGATAAATATCGTTGATTCCATCATCATTTGGGCTAAATACATTAGGTATAAAAACTAGATTTTCTTTTCTTAAACGAACCATAACAGAGGCGGTTAAACTACAGCCATTTGCTTGATAGGCAGTGAGCGTATATTGCCCATCTGCTGTTGGAAGCAGCCGAATCGTGGAACAATCCGTACAAGTTAGCGGTGCGGTAGCTGTCCATTCAAAACGAACAATATCAAAATTAGCTTCGGGGATTAAAATTAAACTATCTCCTAGTAATAAATTTTGGTCCTCGCCCAAAGTCAATTGATTGTCCGTAGCTATTGGTATGGTGAAATTGGTACTTGTTTGGCAATCATTTTCATCTTGTACATATAACTCAGCAGTTCCTACCCGAAGATTTTCTATAGCGAAAGGGAGTGGACCAATTGGTTGAAATAAACTACCATCTAAAGAATATTCAGCTGACCCGTTGGCATTCAATAATTCCGTAATCACTAACTGTCCTATCTCCCCACCTACAAAACAGCTTGTATTGCTTGTTTGAACCTCCACACTTAATGCTTCATTAGTTGCTAAATTAAAAGTAGCGGTATTGGAGCAACTATTGGCATCCGTGACGGTGACGGTATAATTGCCAATCGCTAAATTTTGTAATTCTTTTGTCGTACTACCATCTTCCCAAAGGTAAGTATAGGGCGCTTCCCCATTACTGATTTCCAAATCAATACTTCCATCCATTTTGCCCAGACAACTAATCGCAAAACCATTATAGTCTGAAAATCGTCCATTGATGGAGAGTGGGGCCAATTGGGTAATGCTGAATCTTTGCCAACTTTCAAAACCTTTTTCATTCACCAATAAAATTGAGTATTGTCCAATGGGAATATTGGTCAATACCGTTTCGTCCTTAATAAGGAGACCACTCTGCAAAGTATCTATAGAAAAATCGGGCAATACATAATAATTAAAAGATTCGTTTTCTGTATTAATATTTATTTGAATAGTGCCTACAATGGCATCCGAACATACGCCATCTGCTAGTACAGAAAAACCAAATTGGCACTCAAAAGCTGGATTTAAAATTGTATGGGTCGTAATAATACTATCACAACCAAATTGATTCAAGAAAGATTGAATGACCATTCCTGTATCTTCTGGATTACAACTTGCTTCCGTAAATAAAAAGGCATGACTAAGATTTAAACTAGTTGTCGTAATTACTAAACTATCACATAAAAATTCATCGGTTAAGCTAAGGGTATCTATACCAACATCCGCCGGTTCACAAGTCGTGGCTGTTAATAATGTGGGCTCAGAAATAGTAGCAATTGTTTCTGTAATGCTTAAACTATCGCAACCTGCAACTGTTTTAACAAAAGCCGTGTCTAACCCAACTTCTAGTTTGTTACAAGTAAATCTAGTATTAAAAGATTGTGGCAAATTTTCATCGAATATAGTTTCAATAACCAATAAACTATCACAACCAAATTGGTTTGGCAAAATAGCCTCCTTTATCCCAATTTCATTGCGATTACAACTAATTAAGGTTTGGTAAGTCGTATCTAATCGTAGTAATTGAACGGTGGTAATAATCAAACTATCGCAACCTGCAATTGTTTTAACAATAGCTGTGTCTAACCCAACTTCTAGTAGGTTACAAGAGAACCTAGTATTAAAAGATTGTAGCAAATTTTCATCGAATATAGTTTCGATAACCAATAAACTATCACAACCAAATTGGTTTAGCAAAACAGTCTCCTTAATCCCAATTTCATCGCGATTACAAGTAATTAAAGTTTGGTAAGTGGTATCTAATCGTAGTAATTGAACGGTGGTAATAACCAGGCTATCACAACCAAGCACATTGGGCAATATAACTTGAAACATACCTGAGTCAGCAGGACTACAAGTAGTCCTTTCGATAAGCGTAGTATCTTTTCGAGCCAGTTCAAAAGTTCTGAGAATGATATTATTACAGCCATTTTCATTTCTTTCTTCGGTCGTAAAAGTACCGATATTCATAGCGTCACAAGTATATCTAGTTTCTAAAATAGTATCTTGTTTAATGACGGTAATAGCAATTTCATCCGTAGCGATACAGCCCATTTCATTCTCAACGATGACTTGATAATTCCCCGTTTCGTAAACAGTAGTCGTGGCGGAATCTCCACCGTTTGACCAAGAGTAATTAGTGTATGACCTTGTTAATGTTAATTCAGTAGAATCTTGCGCACATATTATTGATTTTTCCGTTTCAATGGACACATTTAGCGGCGCAGGTTTAGTAATCGTGATGGCGGCACTATCTATACAACCTAAGGCATCTGTAACAGTTACGCTATATTCCCCTGAAGTTAATCCAGTCAAATCTTGTAAGCCATTATAAATCGTATCTGACCAATTAATGGTCAAGGGTGAATTTTCTGTGGGAATGAGTAGGTTAATTATTCCATTTAAAGAATCAAAACAAGTCGCATTGATTTGAGTATGGTCAATCGAAAAATCACATTGTGGTTCTTCGATGGTGAATTCACAAATACTCATACAATTATTAGCATCCCTTACTTCAACAGCGTAATCTCCTGCGGGTATATTATTAAATGAAACTAGTCCATCTAAAGAAACAATATTATTAAATCCCGCATCAATCAATTGCACATTATAAGGCGGCACCCCACCAAAAATAATCATTGTTGCGATGCCATCTGAGCCGCCTTCTGTGGATACATGCTGGCTAACCGTACACTCAGGGTCTAATCGAACAGGGCCAGGTAAAATTATATCTGTAAAAATTTGTTCGCATTGATTAGAATCCTTAACAGTTAGCGTATAAATACCTTGTGTTAGGTTACTAAAAATAGGCGAATTTTGAAAAGTAGCTTGGTCTAATTTATAAGTATAGGGAGCAATTCCTCCAGCAACCATGACGGTTAATTGTCCATCATTATCCCCCTCACAAAGCGCAATTTGGGGAATAACTTGTTCCAATCTAATTGCCTCCGCAGCAGGAATAGTTACCATTTCAGAAGCAATACAATCCCCTGATTTTGCATAAACAATATAGTCCCCCGCAGCTAAGCCAGCAAATATATTATCCTCCTGATAATTAATGTCATCTAAACTATAATTCACTTCCTCTGTAGCATTCGCCACAATGGTAATTTGTCCATCTTCATTTCCTACACATAATTCTGCCCTAGCTACAGCAAAAACAATTTCAAAATTTATCACCTCTGCAAAATTCACGGAATCTGTAGTGGTACAACCATTTCCATCCATAGTCGTAACAATGTGATTTTCAAGATCTACATTTTGAAAAATGCTATCCATCCCAAAAGCGCTACTATCTAAACTGTACTGGTAAGGCGCCAGTCCATTTTGAGGGATAATAGCAAAACTTCCTGTTTGCGCTCCTTGACATAATGGCGCAGTTTGAACTTCTGTTGTAAAAGTCTGCAATACAGGTATCTCAAAATTCACAGGAATTCTACAATCAAATTGATTGTCTCTAATAATAATTTGATGGCTTCCAGCTGATAACCCTATAAAAGTAGGGCTAAAAAAAGGCCGCAATACGCCGTTTACCCTTTTATTATAACTAATATTTCCAGAACCACCACTCAAAACAATCTGAATGCCGCCATCATCAACCCCTTCACAAATTGCGGGTGTAATAATCAAGCTATCAACCATCATATCTGACCCTGCTTCCATTTCTTGTTGAAATGATTTTTCACAACCACTCGCATCTCTTACTATAATATCAAAAATTCCTCCTGTCAGATTGGAATAAACTCTTTTATCAGTGAAAGAGCTTCCGTCAAAACTAAATTGGTAAGGTGCTTGCCCTCCTTGTGGTCTTAAGATAATTTGTCCTCCACCATCTACCCCACGGCAACTAGATTGTAAGATTTGGCTATTGCGTAAATCAAAATTAGAACCTGCCAAAATTGTTACTTTTTGTTGGTCGCCACAACCACTATTATCTTGCACTTGCACTAAATAATCCCCTGGTATTAAATCGGTAAACTGATTACTTCCTTGAAATATATCATTATCAATCGCATAAGTTAAACCACTTCCATTAGCAGATAAAGTAATTGCGCCATCTCCTCTACCTTTACAAGTTTCATTGCTTACATCAGCAGTTAAAGGCGTTGTTACTGTTCCTGAAATTTCAACTGGTTGAACAATGCTACAACCATTATTATCGGTTATGGTAATCGTATAATTGCCCGCACCAAGTCCTGTAATTGTTCGATTGGTACTCGTTCCTGTTTCCCAAGCGTATGAAAATCCACCAGAACCACCACTCGGATTAAGGGTAAAACCACCATCTTTTTTAGGGATACAGCTAACTGCTTGAATATTAGAAATGGTCGCATTAATCGCAGGAGATTGTCCATTAATTGTTTTCGTAGCAAAGGCAATACAACCAATATCTGAGGTGACTGTGACGCTATAATTACCTGCGGAACTAATATTCGTGGTATTGGTCTGTCCTCCATTCGACCATTCGTAGGTAGCAAAGCCTTCTGTTGCGGTTAGGGTTATGGAGGGGTTTTCGCAAAGGGCATTATTGCCTGAGATTTCGACTGAGGGTATGCCTGTTTCGTGTTTACCTAAATTGGAAAAATTATTTGCACCGATTGCCATCCACTCTGAACCTAAGCTAGGAAAAGCGCAATTTCCAGTAGTATTCCCTTGTTGGATACAAGTTTTTCTAATAAGTGTATTGTCTTTTGTACTATTTCCACTATTTACCCAAGCATCCCCAGGATTACAACCTATCGCACCGATGATGTCAATGATTGTTCCATTATGCTTTAAAACAATTGCATCATTTCCATTATAATTACCAAATTTAAAAGTACCATCACTTATTGATAATACCCCAATATCTGAAGCAGGCTGACAAAGTACCACTGTTTGAGAAGGAGCAAGTGTTGCAAAAGAAATCCTTTCCCCTATCGTAAAAGGAGCAGTACTAGGAATATTACTTCCATTATTATAAAACTCAATGGTATATTCAGATAAATTAACACTATTCGAGGTAGGATTATAGACTTCTAGGCATTTATTTCCTAAACCACTTTCTTTGCTTTCCACATACTCAGAAAAAAAAAGGTTGCCTTGTGAATAGGTGTTTATGTTCCATAATAGGAATAGGGAAATAAAATAGGCATGTTTATTTAAACGTAAGGGTATTTTGTTCATAGCTTCTTGAAATCATTCGTAGTGATGCTCAAAAATACAAAACCCTTGTGTTAATGCCTATTTTAACGATAAAAATAGTGCTAGGAGCGAGGCAAATCTTATATTTCTTTAATCATTCGGTCTGCCTTTGCATAAGATAGTCTGGCTATTTTTTGTGTACGATGATAAGTATCTAAGCTAGAAGTAGTAATAGATCCTGCTTTTTCTATATCTAAATAACCATCTGCTAGCCAACAATTTTTAGGAAAGAAAATCTCTGTTACTTTACCAATCATTAATAAGGTGCCATTTACAGGAATCGGTATTTTTTCTACAAATTCAAGCCCAATACGAATATGACTTTCTTGCACATAGGGTGCTTTCATCACTTCGCTATAAATTTCCGTCAACTCCGCTGCCTCAAATTCGGATGTTTCGACTGGGTAACGAGCAGAAGTTTGGTGGGCTTTTTTAAAAATGGCTTCGTTTAAATGATTAAAAGTATAATGTCCTGTTTCCAAAATATTATTATACGTATCTCTTCTAACAGTTACAGGGCGCATAATAAATCCCATTAAAGCTGGATTCGCCCCAATATGTACCACCGAACTAATCAGCGATAAATTGGTCACCCCTTCTTTACTAATCGTGCCACATAAATTGATACTCTTGAAACCACTCAAGGAATTAATCAACTGCGTTCTAGTACGCCGTTCCATGCTTTCAATATCGCCCTTAACTAAATGCTCCGTATTTTTCATCTGCTTAATTTTTACTATTTAAATTTGTTAGTTACTAATCCGAACAAAGGGAAAAAGGTTATGTTTAGAACAAGTGCATTATTTGCTTCCCGTTTCTTTTCTTCAATTTGGATTTAAATACATTTTTTGAACTACTGTATCTTGATTTATCCAATCATACATTTTAAAACTTATTTCTTCAAAAAAGCATCCAAAGCATGCCCAAAATTAGCCTTCATAGCAGGCACATCAATCTTTGTATAAACCTTAATGTTTCGAGCCAAATTATCATGCGGCGTCATCACTTCTTTTTCTTCTACCAATTCAGGATACGCTAAAGCTGCTAAAATAGCCACATCCCACATCACCCATTTTGTTTTTTCTTTATCCGTTGCTTGCCAAAAACGGTCGTAATTGTCCCAGCGGTCAATTAAATAATCGCCGATTCCTCCTCTTCCTTTTAATAAGTCGTCCATGACAGCTTTCTCAAAAACTAGATGCTGACTAGTCGTGGCAGTCATTATTCGAAATTCCAAATTGGGCGTATTGAGTAAGACATTTACCGAATTAGGGTCATTATTGGTATTAAATTCTCGTTTATTCCAAGTATTCGTTTCAACCTCGTGCCAAAAACCTAAATAATTGACCGATAGTTTAGGAATAATTTTCCGCTCTATTAAAATAGCGGAAGCAATATTGGTGCACGGGCCTAAAATGACAATGGATAATTTTTCCCCTTCAGGTGTTGCCAATGCTTGTTTGATGATGAAATTTGCTGCTTCTGAAGGCTGCGCTCGTTGCTCATTGACCAAGGGGAAATTAGCACCTTGTGGTGCAGGAATAGCCGTTTTGTTCATCAATTCCAGAATTTCTTCATTCAATCGCTGACTTTCTCCTACAGAGTCATTCGGTGTTCTTGGATTAGTATGCCATTGTGCTGAGGTCAAGCCAATTACGTCCAATCTCGGTTCTAATAAAGCCCAAGCAATAGCATATAAATCATCGACCTCATTCGCTGTATCTGCGTCTATGATTACTCGAATTGGTTGGGTTGTTTGCGTTGCCGTAGCGAAACTTTCCATTGGGTACAAGCTGGCTAAAAGCGCAAATTTTGTAGTGTCTGTGATAAATGTTCTTCTTTGCATGATTATTATAAGGTGATGAGGTGATGAGGTGACAAGGTAACGAGGTTTAGGGGTATTGCAACCTATCGGACGCTCAAAACTAAACAGTTATTCTATCTTATTCGGATTTTCTATACCAAATGTCCTTGTCTGAACAAGATACTACTTGGTCTATTTTAACATTTCTTGCTACTTTCGTAGGATGGATTTAAAACAGCGATTTCAGCAAGCTTTTCCAGCGGCTTTCTTTTTGGAAAAAGATATAAAGGCAGTTAATAATTATTTGCAACAGCAGAATTGGTTGCAAGCAGGAGAAATGGTTATTGCGCTTGAAAAACCAGGAGAAGGAAATATGAATTTTGTATTGCGAGCAACGACCAATCAACGTTCTTTTATTTTAAAACAGGCTCGACCTTGGGTAGAAAAATTCCCACAAATTGATGCGCCTGTAGAACGAGTTGCCGTAGAAGCTCAATTTTTTCAAACCTTGCAAAATGTTGATTCGATTAATCCTTATATACCTAAATGTTTGGGCTTTGATGCCAATAATTTCATGTTAGCGACCGAAGATTTAGGCAAAGGCGCAGATTATAGTTTTTTATATCAAAAAGATAATTTATTGACGGATGCGGATATAGATGGCTTAACGCAATATCTTTCTGCCTTACATCGAGTAACTATTCCTACTGATTTCCCAACGAATCTCGCCATGCGGCAACTCAACCATGAGCATATTTTCAACTTTCCCTATTTAGCAGAAAATGGTTTTAATTTAGACGACGTACAAGCAGGTTTGCAAGCTGCTGCTATGCCTTATAAAAGGAATGTAGCATTAAAAGCAAAAATAAAAGCTTGTGGAGCAATCTATTTAGCACAAGGCAAGCATTTATTACACGGTGATTTTTATCCAGGTAGTTGGTTGAAGGTAAAAGATGGGTTAAAAGTAATTGACCCTGAATTTGGTTTTGTTGGGCCTGCCGAATTTGATTTGGGTGTTTTATTTGCACACCTGCTAATGGCAGAACAATCTTCGGCTGTTTTTAAAACAGTTGCTGAAAAATATCAGCAGCCGATAGGTTTTCAAGAAGGTTTATTCAGTCAATTCGTTGGTATTGAAATCCTTCGGCGTTTGATTGGGATTGCACAATTGCCTTTGAGTTTAGATTTGACGGCTAAAAAAAGATTGATGGAACAAGCTGCTAAATGGATTATGGAAGAAAAAATAACTTTGTAAAAAAGGTAATGAGTTCATGAGGAAATGAGATTAATGAGGTAATACTGGAGTTTTAATCTAAATTCCATCTCATTAACTCATTAATCTTACCAATCAAGATTTACTAAATCTGTTAGATTTAGCAAATCGAACGTCTTTGTACTACGCTAAATCCTCCATTCTTCGGATATTATTTTGTAAATCGTCCACTAAATCTCCGTAGGCAAATTTGTTCATTTTATTAGTCACAAAGTACATAATAGGCACTAAGACTATAATTAGAATTAAAGCTAATCCTAAACTTTTAGGATCCTGAAAAAAATCAGCCAAAGTTCTCCCTCTCTCAACATGACCTAGTAATAAACCTCCGAGAATTGCCAACGGGAAAGCGACCATTCCCCAAATTTTTTCAAAATTTAAAGCTCTTTTTATTAATTGGTCTTGTTTTTTCATCAATGGTAAAGTCTGGTCATTAAAATCTAAGTTGGTATCCATTTTTCGATACTCCAATCCCATAACGATTAATCCTAGTAAATAAGCCGCCATAAACCCTCCTTGAATCATTAATAACTCTGGTTGGTCTAGGCTAAAAAGCATCCAGATACCTCCTGCGATTAAGAAGAAAATAATCCAATAAAGTTTACCTGCTAATCGCTTTTTCAAAGTGGAAATAGTCGAGTTTGATTCTTGATAAATCGCTTTCATAATTTGTTCTTTTTCTATTGGTGAATAATTAAATTTTTCTTGATGCAATTGTTGCCATTCTTTAAGCAAGTCCATGTCGTTCTTTTTTAAGTTGTTCGATAATCTGGTTCTTCAAGCGATGCAATTTCACGTTAATGTGATTCACTTTCAGTCCTGTGATGTCTGCAATTTCTTGGTTTTTATACCCTTCCAAATGCAGCGTCATAATCATTCTATCTACTTCTTGTAATTGTCGAACCAAATAATACAGTAACTCCGATTGGTCTTTTTTATCGGTTGAATGCTGAGCAGATAAAGGAGCATCTGTTTTTAATTCACTATGCTTTTTTGCCTTTTTATTAAAGGTCAAAACCGTATTTAAACTCACTTTATACAACCAAGTCGCAAAACTAGAATCCCCTTTAAATCGCTGATAGGACTTCCAGGCTTGCAGTAGAATTTCCTGATGCAAGTCTCTTTTATCTTCTTCGTCATCGATATATAAGTTGATGATTTTGTAGATGATACCAGAATGCTGCTGGATTAATCTGACAAATTCATTTTCGTTGCTTGTTGGCATTTATTTTTGTATGATGATTAAATTCGGAAAGTTAGTAGCAAAAGGAAGGAAAAAATTACAAGGAGAGGTGTTTTTTTTTGAAAAAAGATTATTTTAAAACAGTATACAGAGGCTACCCTTCTAACGTTGTAAATAAGTTGAAGGCTAAAGAAAGCAAAAATCATCAAAATTGTGACAAAAATGATAACTTTGGGCAGAAAATAAAA
>Ga0208544_10000080_pt1 | contig 71075 bp, 61 predicted proteins | sample DEB08_DNA_9_FD_184526 | JGI IMG/M metagenome (GOLD analysis project Ga0208544, IMG submission 184526) | Aqueous microbial communities from the Delaware River and Bay under freshwater to marine salinity gradient to study organic matter... | ecosystem: Environmental > Aquatic > Marine > Coastal ...
CCGCCGATGATAGCAACTGCGATAAGGGCTGCAATCAGACCGTATTCGATAGCTGTCGCGCCTGATTCGTCTTTAAGAAAATCTTGTACAAATTTCATTTTAATGCTCCTAAGATCCATGCGTTTTTTGAACGCTTTGTTGTGATCAAGTTTGCCCTGATCTGAAGCCAATATACCCACCAACTATTGAAAACATCTTAAGCAGCAGCGTTAACAGAACAAAAAAATTTAAATGCATATTTTACGAGTTTCATACCTACAAACTCGATATTTAAACTAGAACTAAATAGATATTTGGTGTTTGTCTGCTCAAAGACTGGTAAGTGCATTGCCCCGAAAACAATGTGATAATTAAGAAATCGGTGAGAAAATCTGATTTTAATTCAGTACTTTAATTTACTTCAGCCATCCAATATTCCTGCTCTGACTTATTCAATTGCAAATGCATCAGGAAGGTTTTGAAGTCGGCTGATAGCGCCTTGGAAGTGTGCTCCACACAATTGTTCAATATAGCCACAAACAATCGTGCCCAATTGAAAATTTTCTTAGCATCCATGGAGCCTGGAAAAATTCTCACCTCAAAAGTTTGCTTATGTGGCACATCCAAGACGACGTTCATTAAATTGAAGTCACAGAATTTGGTAAGCTTGATTTTAGTAAGCTGATCACGAAGCGGCTTCCAACCGGATTTTGCAATTCCCGGACGCGCCATCAATTCAAACAATTCATTTGGCAGCTCACCCAGCCGGGTACAATTCGTATTGGTTTTGACTAGATTGCGGAGAGATCGACCGTGCAGACGCAAAATGTCTACAAGTCGGGCAAATATGACAGCTTTTCGCAAACTAGTCGCATCAAAGTGGATGTGAACCGCCGCTTCTGTTGGTACCGTAAATTGGAGAGCATGTGCTTCAGAAAGAGTATCCTGCAACCAAGACAGCTGACCAGTGACCAAGGGCGGTGATATCAGTTCACAAGGGCGATGGCGTTCTCCTGGCAGAGTTGGCGCCATTGCGATGGATGCATTTGTGCGGTCAGCTACATGGTATATATCCCCTTCGAGTTTTTGAACCGATGTACCAAACAGTTTAGCCAAGGGCTGTAAAACGTCTTTTTGATCTGCTTCAGGATCGCAATGCTCTAGTACAAGATTAAGCAGGCGTTTATCGTCACTAATGATCCGATACCAACCCTTTTGGCTTTTTGCCTCTCGCGATAAATTTTTGCGAATGGTCAGATCATCGACGCATTTGGCAACCAATGTGTTGGAAGCATCATAGACCTCATAACCCAATACCAGATTTTCGAATACTGGCGTTCCATCCACTTTGCTTGGTTCAGACTGGGGATAGAATATCCGGCGTACTGCGTTGGATTGATCAGAAAAACCTTTGCCTATAGCCGCAGCCAGATCGTGTCTGCTTTTGCCTGGAGGTGCTAGCAGTTCAATTTCAAATCCGGTTTTCCATGCAAGTTCAGACATGAGAACCTTTATTCATTTTGTAATATTAAGAAGGGCTCGGACGCTATATTCAAAGCATTCGAGCCCATAACAGTTTAACGACAAAAAGCGCATTTAAAGGCGGAAGCCAACATTTGCCATATCCTGGCGGAAACGTTTTACGCCTGTCTCGCTCGTCATTTGTTGAACTTTTTGTTTTGCTTCATGGGCTGGTCGCCCCCAGAAATTACCCAAAGCAACCGCATCGGCATAAGATAATTCTGTCTCAGGCCATGAGCAATAAACCCGGTTTCTAGTGCTTGCAATGTCCTGATCTGCCAGATGTGTCAGTCCGCTGAGAATCTTGCGGCCCAGCACAAGCTTGCCTTGATATTCGTCCACATTCCAGACAGAGGCGATCTTCTTGGCATCGCAATATCCATAGGGACTTCTGGCATAGGCATCAAATATCTGGTTTTCTGAATAGTGTTGGCTGACTTGAACAATCGGTAAATTTGAAGAATTACTTTGTGCGTTGGATGGAGATCCAGCAACCATGATAATGCCAGCAACGGCCAGTGCCATAGTCAGGTAAGCAGATTTTTTGAGAGAAATTAAATGTTTTTTGATAATCATGGGCGACCTCATAGATTGATAAGTATGATGCCCCATAACTTTGACCGAAGTCTTGGGAAAGAATGCACATGACCGCCCGATTGGTCAATAGATTATTGATATAAAGACACTTTTTGGAATTTGCTTAGCAGCAGAAATCACTCTTCTCTGAATGCTCTATTAAAGCTGTCAGATATTGGGCGCGCCAGATATTCAAAAAATGTTCTGTCGCCGGTTCCAATAAAGGTATCAACTGGCATGCCAGGATAAATCTGATCCCGCGTCAAAGGAAGCGGCAAGTCCCCTTCTAACTGCAAGCGCGCCAAATAATAGGGCGCTCTTGTATCTGGATCCACCAATCTGTCTGCAGAAACATAAGTGACAACTGCAGCCACTTCCGGGGTGGTGCGTGTATTTAATGCCACAAATCTGACATTGGCTTTTTGCCCCGGGCGAACCACATCAATATCCTGAGTTGGGACACGCGCTTCAATGATCAAGTCGGCCGAGGTGGGCAGTATTTCCAACACGGTTTCGCCAGGTCTCACGACGCTACCGACTGTGTTTTTATTCAGTTTCACGACGACGCCATCCACTGGAGAGCGTATGGCCAAGCGTTCAAGAATATCCTCACGGGAGCGTAATTGCTCTTCCAGATCATTCACCTGCGCCTGAACAGTATTAAGGTCAATAGATGCAGTTTCCGTTCGCGACGCATCTTGAAGCAGTACCTGCTTCTCGATTTCCAGAAGTGAGGTTTTGCGCTGAGCGATGGTTGCCAGCAAAGCGCCAATACGCCCTTCTGAATCTGCCTCTGCACGCTGAAGCGCATTATACTGGCTTCGTGGCGTCAGGCCGCGATCGAGTAATTTCTTTTTCTGATTAAGTTCGTCACGAATGACTTCCAGTTTGGTTTTTTCAGAATTGCTTTGAATCTCCAACCCGGTAATTTCTTCGCTCGTTGATCGGCTTCTTTGGGCCAATACACTTAGTTCAGAATTATGGCGCTGGAGGCGGCTCTCGAATTCTCTTTCTTGTTGGCGCACGTCATCGCTCAATCCGTTTTCTGTGGCAAGTTTTTGAAACTCTTCAGGAAATACAAGGGTCGTTGCGTTATCGCGCTCAGCCTTTGTGCGATATAATTTCGCACGCAGACTGATCAACTGAGATGTAACGCGATCCCGCTCAGCTTTCACCCTTGTGGGGTCAAGGCGAACAACAACATCTCCAGCCTCGATACGCTGGCCTTCATCGATAAGAATTTCTTCAATGATACCGCCTTCAAAATGATCAACGGTTTGGTTCAGTCCGCTAACAGCGACAATTCCGCTGGCTACAGCCGCGCCGGAAATCGGCACTATGGCGCCCCAAACACCAAAGCCGCCCACAAACACACCAATAATAATCAAGCCTAGGATGATCGGGCCTTTGACTGAAGTAGGTAAGGTTTTTTTCCAATCAGCTTCATTTGCTTGTGACACTGAATTAGGCTTTTCATATTGCGCTTGTGCTGAAGCCACGGTCTGTGCACTTTGGTCAAGTTCACTCATTTCCAGTATCCTTTTTTGGCGTCACTGGTTTGGCTGCACCAAAACCGCCATTACCAAAATTTCTTGGATCGTAATCGGTTGTGCCCTTTGCGCTCACTTGCGGATTTGGTTTGGGTTTAGGAGGCGTAGGACTTGCAGCAGCAGAGCCGGGATCGGTTGTTCCATTTCCCTGCTGTTTGCCACTGAATTTTTTAATGATTTCAGCTTTGTCTCCAAAGTCAGCAATTGTGCCAGCTTGGATGCGCATCAGCTTGTCAACCAAAGCAAGAGCGGACTCGCGTTGGGTAATAATGAATACCGTAATTTTCTTGAGTTTGGCAGCTTGCAATGCCTTGTTAAGGGCGACCTCCCCAAACCGGTCCAGGCTGGAATTGGGCTCATCCAAAACAAGTAATTTCGGATCGCCGTAAAACGCTCTCGCTAAACCAATACGCTGTTTTTCACCGCCTGATATCTGCGCTCCGCCCGGACCAATTGGCGTATCGTAGCCACGAGGCATGGTCTTGATAAGATCTTCCACATGAGCAAGTTTTGCCGCCTCAATAATTTTCTCGGGATTAGGCTGGCTCTCAAATCTGGATATGTTTTGAGCGATGGTTCCTGGGAGCAATTCAACATCTTGAGCAAGATAGCCAACATGCTTGCCTAATTCTTCTGGGTCCCAATTAGAAATATCATGCCCATCAATACGTACGCTACCGCCACGTGGGACTACTGCGCCGATAATAATGCGAGCAAGGGTCGACTTACCTGAACCAGAGGGCCCAATTACAGCGACCGATTCGCCTGGATTGAGCGTAAACGACACTCGCCCAAGCACCGGACGCGCCGCTGGGTCCAGAGCATTTGGTTGATAAATCGATTGAACTTCCAAATGGCCTGTCGGTGTTGGCAGAGACATATAATTTTCTTGCGCTTTTGACTTGCCAATGAATTCTTGCAGGCGCTTCCAGCTTTCAAGACCTTGGGTCAATTGGCGCCACGATCCAATGACCTGATCAATAGGAGCAAGCGCCCTGCCCGATATAATGGATGAAGCGAAAATCATTCCTGGTGTCATTTCGCCGCCAAGAACCAGCACAGCTCCATAGCCAAGAACAATGATTTGAAGCATTAGCCGGATGAATTTGGAAAGACCTGTAAAAACCGCGTTGATTTTCCCAATGTGATCGCCGTGCTGCATTGTCTGGCTATGGGCAACACCCCAGTTATTGACCACATTGTTGACCATACCCATGGCAACCAAGCTTTCCGCATTGCGAGCCAGATATTCGGTTTGCAAAGCAGATGCGATGGCTTTGCCAGACTGTTCATGGGTGGCTTTGGCGCTCAAAATTTGATTGAGATAGGCAAGGCCAGCCAATACCAATGCGCCGAAAAGCGTTATCCAGAACAGGTCTGGGTGGATCAAATATAAAATTGCGATAAAGATGGATGCGAATGGAAGGTCCAAGACTGCAAAGGCTTGACGTGAGCCAATGATGGAGCGAAGGGCTGTTAGATCCCGCATTGGCTGGGAGTTAACGCCATTTGCTGCACCAGCACGAATAACTTGTTGGAGAACGGTGTCTCCCAAACTTGCATCAAGCCTCCCAGCAATTCTATTTGCAAGAACGCTTCTTACCGCTTCCATTCCTCCAAGGACCATCAATGCAAGCAAAGCAATAATGGAAAGAAAGGTAAGTGTCGCGGCACTTTGCGATGGCAAAACGCGATCATAGATTTGCAACATATAAAGGGGTATCGCCAATAGCAGCAAATTGGTGAACAATGAGAAGAAAGCCACAATCCAAACGAGACGTTTGAAATCAGTCATGGCAATTTTTAATTTTTCCATTAGTCCCCGCAATATCGTATCTGGATTCATCCAGACCTAATTGGTCGTTCATTTTTTTTACAGCCCGCTATTTAAACTGCAAAGCGCGCGGCATCAATAAACCCGCTCTAAAGTGGTTGTATAGCAGGATTCAGGTTAAAAATTATCATATTGTTCCCATTCCATAAAAAAACCCTGCCATAAGCAGGGTTTTCTCGATTCATGAGACTTAAATAATTCACCTATTGGTGATTACTTGCGTTTTTTCAAAGAGTCGCGAATTTCCATTAGCAATTCCTGGTCTTTTGTTGGACCAGCAGGTGCGGCAGCTTCTTCGGCTTTCTTCATTGAGTTTATGCCTTTAATCACAATGAATAATACCCATGCAACAATCAAGAAGTTGATCAGCAAGGTGATAAAGTTACCATAGGCTAGGACCGGACCAGCTTCCTGAGCAGCGGCAAGTGTTTCTGCTGGTGCAGCACTTCCAAACTGATAGAACATGTTGCTGAAATCCGGCATGCCAAACAAACCTGCAATTATCGGCATCAGAATGTCGTTCACAACGGAAGCAACGAGCAAGCCAAACGCGCCGCCGATGATTACACCAACAGCCAAGTCGACCATATTGCCTTTCATGGCAAATTCTTTGAATTCTTTAAGCATTGTATTCCCCTTTAAGTTTTGGCTTTTTGCCAAATTATGTGGATCGGCATGGGCCGAATCCTCGATTTCTCTAAAGGCCACCTAACCTTAGAACTATCGTATAACCTCAGGTAAATAAAAGGTTAAGCCCTTATTTGCAGTTGATGTGGTGGGATATTGACAAACTACTATACTATTACAGAACGCTAGATAGCTTGTATCTAACGCTGTGATTGACATCTCATCCATAATTTTGGCAGTTTACAGTAAGAAATGCCCTTAGGAGGCGTTTACTCCGACATTAGGCCCAAGGCTCTTCATGATATCGCCGCTGCTTCTCGCGTTCATCGCACTATTATATCTCATGCTGCTTTTCGCTGTTGCACGATATGCAGACACGCGCGGAAAAACCACCTCACTTGGTGCTCGCACAACCATATATCCGCTGTCTCTTGCTATTTATTGTACAAGCTGGACATTCTTCGGTTCTGTTGGGTTAGCGACAACCAGCGGTGTTAATTTTCTGGCTATCTATATCGGTCCGATCTTAATGATGACATTGGGCTTTCCTATTCTCAAACGTATTGTCAGTCTTTCCAAACGCCAACGCACCACATCAGTGGCTGACTTTCTTGGAGCCCGATATGGGAAAAATGTTTGGGTAGCGGCAACTGCAACCTGCATTTCAGTCATTGGTGCAGTGCCCTATATCTCGCTACAGTTAAAAGCTGTCGCGCTATCCTTATCAGAATTAATGTCCTCGACCGAGTTTGGTGTAACCAGTTCGGTTCCAGTTTTCGGTGATTTGTCTCTGGCCATTGTTATCACCCTAGCGCTGTTTACCATTCTATTTGGTACGCGGCATGCTGACGCCACCGAACACCAATATGGTCTCATGTTTGCGATAGCCTTAGAGTCAGCCATCAAGTTAGCTGCGTTTTTAACGGTAGGTATCTTTGTAACCTATTTCATGTTTGACGGATTTGCTGATCTTTTCACGCGAGCCATCGCCCATCCAGAGGTGATAGCCATTGTGGAAAGTGGCGTCGACTATGGTAATATGGCGGTGCTGACCTTACTGAGTTTTCTTGCATTTTTAATGCTACCGAGACAGTTCCATGTTGCGGTCGTAGAGAACCAAACCGAGCAGGAATTATCGAGAGCACGCTGGCAGTTTCCGCTTTATCTTATTGCAATAAATCTATTTGTTTTGCCTATCGCTGCTGCGGGTATCTTGACATTTGGTGATGGCTCAAATGGCGACGGATTTGTGCTTGCGCTGCCTGCAATCGCTGACAATCAATTCATATCTTTGGTTGGATTTATCGGTGGACTATCTGCCGGGACAGCTATGGTAATTGTTGCCTGTGTCGCGCTGGCAATTATGATTTCAAACCATCTTGTCCTGCCTGTTTATCTTAGAGGCGTAACAACTCATTTAAGAACAAATTCGTCGATGGAGCAGCGCATTTTGATTGTTAGGCGCACAGCTATTTCAGTAATTCTACTCCTTGCTTACCTCTATTATAAGGCAGCCGATAACTCGCAAGCATTGGCGTCTATCGGTTTGGTCTCATTTGCTGCCTCTGCCCAACTTGCCCCTTCTATGTTTGTTGGACTGATTTGGCGCAGGGCGAATGCAACAGGGGCCATTGCGGGAATGGTGATCGGATTTTTAGTTTGGCTTTATATGCTATTCTTACCTACACTAGGCTCTAGCGGGCACTATTGGGGACTGCCGCTATCTACATCTTCGGTCTATGAAACATTGGGCGTTTCTGCACTGACCGCAGGTTTTTTATCCAGCATTGGGATGAATTTGGCTGCACTGGTAGCCGGGTCGATTTTAAGTCGCCCAAGCGCTTTAGACTCTTATCAGGCACAGGTATTTATTTCCCACCGCGGTAATGATGCGATGGATTTGAAAGACAATACCAGCCTTTTGACCATCAATCAGGTGAATGCAAACCTTATCAGTTATCTGGGACGAAACAGGGCCAAGCGGGCCTATACCAGGTATTGGGAAGAGGCAGACCATATTCCTGATTATAATGATCCGGCAAGTGGCGACTATATTCGGTTTTCTGAAGAAACCCTTGCCAGTACCATCGGCTCTTCATCCTCAAGGCTTGTTCATTCGCTTTTGCTCAAACGCCATCAAGAAACATCGACCGCCAATCTCCAGCTTTTGGACGAGGCATCGGAGGCAATCCAATATAACCAGAGTGTGATGCGAAATGCCCTTGATCAATTGGACCAAGGCATAACCGTTTTTGACGCGAAATTTCGACTTACCTTTTGGAACCGGCGGTTTAGAAAACTCTTGAATCTGCCCCAAGAAATTGGTCAGGCCGGAACGCCGATGGCTCATATCATCCGCCAAATCATGTCCATTCAGAATATCATGCCAAAAGATGCTTCCTTCGAAGACATTGAAGCAAGGCTATGCAAATTGAGCCAAACATGGGGCTTGGCATTACCGAAGGCTGAGAGAATCCTCGAAATCCGTTCTAGCCCGATGCCTGATGGTGGCCTGGTTATCGCTTGGACAGATGTGACTGAACGAATGATGGTTGCCGAAGCTTTGCACGAAGCCAATGAAAGTCTTGAAAAGCGAGTTGAAGAACGCACTGGCGAATTGGTGAGCGCCAATACTTTGCTTGAACAAGCGACGAAAGCTGCTGACTTGGCCTATCAAAGTAAAACACGATTTTTGGCTGCAGCGGGCCATGATCTGTTGCAGCCTCTGAACGCAGCAAAACTTTATGCCTCTACCCTGCAGGAAACCGCCCTTAATAAAGAGAGCGAGAAACTGACCAATAATATCAGCCGCTCGCTTGAATCGGTCGAAGAGATTTTAGGATCGGTTCTGGCGATTTCTCGGCTGGATAGCACTACTCATAAACCCAGTTTTTCCAATTGTTCTTTGCAGCGCATCTTCGAACAAATCGAGCTGGAACTCCGTCCGATTGCGGAAGAAAAAAATATCGAATTAAAGGTTGTAGAAACATCGCTTTGGGTCAGAACAGACCCTGCCTATTTACGTCGACTCATACAAAACCTTGTTTCCAATGCCATCAACTATTCAGAACGAGGAACCGTATTATTGGGCTGTCGTCGGAGACAAGGACTAGTCCAAATATCTGTCATTGATACTGGGCTTGGCATTTCACCCGATGATCGTCAGGCTATATTTAGTGAGTTTGAAAGGCTGGAAAATGGGGCCAAATTGGCACCAGGTCTTGGGTTGGGATTGTCCATTGTTGAGCGTATCTCAAAGCTGCTGAACCATCCAATTCAATTTGAATCAGAGTTGGGCAAAGGAACCCATTTTGTAGTGCAGGTTCCAAGGACCATGGCCGAGAGCACGAGGCGAGTCATTTCCTCAGATGCCAATCAGGACGTTTCACGCAATATGAACGGCCTTCGTGTCATATGCATTGATAATGACAACAACATATTGGAAGGCATGGCTGGTCTTTTATCCAAATGGAATTGCGAAACCATAACCGCCATGAGCGGGAATGCAGCGGTGAGTGCGCTGGCTGATATCACCAAGAACGGCGATGCTTTGCCAAGCATAGCCTTGGTCGATTTTCATTTGGATAAAGAAACCGGCCTTGATGTGATCAAAAGAATTCGTAAGGAGATTAGCGACGACATCACATTTGTTTTGGTAACCGCTGATCGGTCAAACGAATTGAAGAAAAAGTCAGAAAGCGTTGGCGTTGGCGTATTGAACAAGCCCGTAAAACCAGCAGCGCTCCGCGCTTTGCTGTCACAAATTCAACTTCAAAAAAGAGCTGCAGAATAAAGGCTAAGTTGCACCGTCAACGGCGCTGTCTATATTGGTGAGTGAATTCACCATGATGACAGCTTGAGTGCGGCTATCGACCCTAAGCTTCAATAGGATCGCGGAAACATGCGCTTTTACGGTCGCTTCAGACACGCTGAGTTCATAAGCAATTTGCTTGTTTAGCAACCCCTTGCCCAGCATTCCCAAGACGCGTGTCTGTTGCGGGGTCAGACTATTCAGACGCTCTATCAGCTCTGTTTCTTCACCGTCTGCATTCACATTTAGATCGATATCAGCTGGAGTATAAATTTCTCCGCTTAGAACTTTTTGGATGGCAACCCGCATCTGTTCAATGTCCGAAGATTTTCGAACATAGCCCGAGGCACCCATGGCAATTGACTTGCGAATCGTTGCCGGATCTTCAGTGGCCGAAACAATAATGACAGGCACGGAGGGAAATCTCGCGCGCATCTGTGAAAGCCCTGAAAGACCTTTTGAGTCAGGCATGTGAAGATCAAGTAATACGAGGTCTTTTTCTTCGCCCTCATTCAAGCTGACAATGGCCTCATCAAATGTTCCTGATACCCTGATATGGATATGATCCCCAAGGCTTCGTACTGCACTTACCAAAGCTTCTCTATACAAAGGATGATCGTCTACTATTAAAATAGATGTATCAGTTGCCAAAATTGCCATCCCATTTCTCTGTTGTTGTAGACAGCTTACAACAATCGAAAGGAGTGTCCAAGGTGCTTTTCGCTGTAATTCACTTGTGTTATGACCAAAACAGATAACAACCAAGGCAAAACCCTTATGAATATTTCAATAAAGCCATTAAAAAACCAAAAACTGCGCTTTTGGTCTATCATTGCCGCGAAGATCTTTTGCGGCGTCATTGCTTTGGGGGCTGTTTTTCAAGGGGCAACTTCAGAAACATGGTTTTCTATGCCCAGCCTTTGGTTCTTTGCTTTGATCGTCCTTCCTATTCTCTTTTACTTTTTGGTCCGCTTTTATTGGACCTTGCAAGACCGGACGCGATGATGTCAGAAAAGCAATCCATCTATCGGCAGGGCTTTGGCCTTGTTTTCAGTGTTTTTGTGTTTTTGCTTTGCATCTTTACGCTGGAAAAAACAGGCGTGCCGCGTGGCTATAGTATCGCATTGACTGCTGCCGCATTGATCGTGCTATGGGGCATCGTATTATTGCTGGCAGGGACCACCAGCGCGCAAAAATTCTTTCTCTCTACCAAAGACTCTCGATCCACCATAAATGCCTTGGCGATGACCAGCCATCTAGCATTTCCAGTCCTTATTGGCTCGGGCGGCGGATTGCTTTTTCTCAATCCAGCCATGTTCATTGCCATGGTGGCAGGAACAACCATTGGCGCAGCATTTTCATCTATGCTCATATCGCGCCCTTTTCATGAAAGTAGCGCAAGCGATATTTGCTCCTTGCTAGACCAACGATATGGAAATTCATCGATATCAAAATTCATAAGCTTGGCATTGCTAATTGGGAGCATTGGCCTTGCCGCTATTGGAATTTATTACGCTACCTTGTTGACGAGCTGGTTCTTTATGCTTTCTGCTCAATCGGCATTTATGATCGTTATGTTTGCCACTTTGATTTCCGCCTTTATTGGTGGCTCTCATTCCGCCACACGACTTGCTGCTATTGCTGCGGTTGTGCTGGTTGTTGGTATAAATCTGCCTTTGATTATTCAATCTGTTTCAGCCAATGGATTTCCGTTAGGGCAAATTACATTTGGCACCGGCGCGCTAACAGAGATGTGGGATCTTGAAGATCAATTGCGCAGCCTTGGAATACCCCTGCTGGAAAATGTTGTTACAACGACTTCTGGGTTGGCTATCTGGTCTGGCGGCGATCTCGTGGCAGTCGGATTGGTAGTTGCTATGGGTGTTGCGTTCTTTCCAGCCCTCACCCATCAATACGCGATGACAAATGCGGCCGAGAAAGCATCGCAGTCTGCAACTCGGCTTATTGTCTTTTCCGGGTTTGTGGGTGTTTCCCTTTTAGCACTGTTATTTTTCAGCAAATTCAACCTTTATCAGACGATCCTGGGCCTATCAGTTTCTGAAGCTCGAATTTCAGCGCCTTTCCTCTATTCGTGGAGTGAACGTAGCGCAGATCTGGTAGTTATTTGTGGAAAAGTGTTGGCAAATGAGATTGAACTTTTGAGCGTTTGCCGTGAAGGTTCTGAGCATATTTTGAGCATTCAGGATTTGCAGTTCAATGGTAATTTGTTACTGGCAGCATCCCCAGACCTTTCTGGTCTGCCATTCGCCTTTACTGCTCTTTTGACTTGTGGAATTATTTTAACGCTTGTCAGTTTTGCTTCCACTATCTTGCTCTCAACTTCCAACAATGTGGTCAGCGCTTTCTTTTCGTCCCTGACTGCAAAAGTGGCCAGTTCTAAAATTTTTATCAGCAGGCTTACCATTATTATTTTGGGATTTTTGGCTGGGGCTATTTGCCTGTTTTTTCAGTTTGATACACTGAAGGTTTTTCTACTCTCCATGTCCATTCTCGCAACCGTTTGCGCTCCAACTTTGATCGGAGCTCTGTGGTTAAAGCAATCCACCGCTATATCCTTGGCAACTGCAATTTCTGTTGGACTAGCGGTTACTATTTTGTATTATGTTTTGACCGAGTATGGCATTGATTTCCAGACAGAAAATGGCGATGAACTGCAGTTTGTCCTGCCTGGAATGGCCGCAATTATTCCGCCTGAATTGTCCGCGATCTACGGGGTGCCTTTTGCCTTGATCATCCTGTTTGGAAGTGCTGTTTATTCCGATATGTTGAAAACAGAAGCTGCACAGTCTGAATAAGTCTTACAAAACTCATATGATCGGATTTAACAATGATTGAGACCCATCGCTCCTTTGGGAATACGTGGGAGTGTGATGAAAACAATCACATGAATGTGCAGTTTTTCATGAAACGCTTTGAAGAAGCTTTTGTGGTGTTTGAAGCCTTTCATAGACAGGCAGGCAAACCAAGGGCCTCAGTTTCCCATCGCCATTTGCGCTTTCACCGCGAAATTCGCGCTGGCGAAAGCCTGCAGATTTTTTCCGGGCTGGCGAAAGACGGTGAGCACAAAGGCGGCGTGGTTCATCACATGATCAATGCTGTTACGGGCGCGCTTTGCACAACAGCGCTGGATAGCATTGCGACGCCAATAGACTGCGATGCATTGGTAGATAAAAAGCAACTTTCCAAAGCCGTCCCGCGCGGTGTCCCGCTTCGTCCAACGGCTCCTTTTAATGCGGATAGTTTGCTATCCTCAGACCAAGCAATGGTTGCCAACTATAATGTGATCAGATCTCATGATCTGGACGCACAAGGAAATTTCATTCCAAGCAGAATTGTCTCCATGTTTACAGATGGGGCCCCTCATGTTTGGGAAAAAGCTGGCATAACCACGGACTGGTTGAACAAGAACGGATTTGGACGCGTTGCCGTCGAAATGCGGGTTGATCCACTTGCCAAACCAAATGAAGGCGAGCCTTTGCGACTTGTCTCTCATGTGGGCGAACTTGAAGGACGTACTTTCCGGCTGGATCATCAGATCGAAAGCATTCTGGACAAGCGTATTATAGCTACAGGCAGTGTGCGCGGTTTGGTCATGGATTTGACAACACGAAAAGCGGTTCAAATGCCAGAAGGATTTACAGGCTCATTCAAAAACTAGGTAAGCGTTTATTCTTGCAGCGGCTTTTCGGTGAAATCATCGCGCAATTCTTTCATCACTGAAAAGAAACGGCGCAGCACTTTGGTCGACATATCGACCATCTTGTCCAATTCCTTATCCAGCACCTCGTCTTGTTTTTTATTTTCGGCGCTTTCCTTACTCGCATCTTGGTCAGCCTCTATTTCGGGCTTTGAGTCTGCGATATCTTTTTCATCATCTTGTTGCGCTTTAACATTGTCCAACTGACTTTGCAGACTGGCAATTTCAGTTTCCAATGCGGTGCGCTCATCGGCTGCCATTCTACAAACCAAAGAAGAGGCCTTCAACACGCAGCTCGACATAGCGCCGGTCTGCTTGTCCAACCGAATGATTGTGTCACCGTCGCGCTTCATTTGGAAACGACCCGCATCCATTTTTTCAGCAGAAGATTCTGTTGTTTGCGCATTAACGAGCAGTACGTTACCAGACAAAAGGAGGACTGCAGCCATTGAAACAGCGCAGCTTGTCTGGCCAATTCTTCGCTTAAGAAAAAAACTGTGTTTCACTGGTCAAACTCCACTTCAATTGTCAATAAGCGTCTTAATTGCAAACTGATACGGCAAAAATATGCGCTCGTCCTTTTTCTTTTGCTTGGCATAGGTTCTAAGTTCCTGCAACAAGGGGTTCTGATTCCAAACTCTGCGATCTTTCAAGTGAGATATTTAGCATGCTTCCAGAATTCGTATATAAAATTGCAACATTTGAGGAATGGGACGATGCTCTTGAATCAGGAACCTATGATGGCGCGCCTATTGATCTGAAAGATGGTTTCATTCATTTTTCCACTGCCGAGCAATTGCGCGAAACCGCTGCCAAACACTTTGCCGGACGTGAAGACCTGATGCTTGTAAAAATAGCCACCGAGCCGATGGCCCGTCACTACAAGATGGAAGTCTCACGCGGTGGTGCTTTGTTCCCGCATTTGTTTGCAAAACTTCCAACCTCAAACGCTGTTGAATGGGAAGAACTGATATTAGGGCCGGATGGTCTGCACATATTTCCATCGGACATACCCAAATAGGTGCTGATCATGAACCTTGCTAATATGATGTTTAAGACGATCGGCCAGAAGGCCATGTTTTCTTTTGATGCGGAGACGGCTCACGGACTATCCATAAAAGCATTAAAGGCCGGATTGGTGCCACCTTGCCCTGTTGCCAAGGATGAAATGCTATCTCAGACCATTGCTGGTTTGACCTTTGAAAACCCTATTGGTCTGGCCGCTGGATATGACAAAAACGCAGAAGTTCCAGACGCGATTTTGCGCCTCGGCTTTGGCTTTACTGAAGTTGGAACCCTCACGCCCTGCGCGCAAGAGGGAAATCCGAAACCACGCGTTTTCCGGCTTGTTTCAGACAAAGGCATTATCAACCGTCTTGGCTTTAACAATGAGGGGCACAAAGCGGCGCTTGAGCGTTTGGAAGCCCGAAAACATCACACGGGTATCGTTGGGGTGAATATTGGGGCCAATAAAGACTCAGAAGATTTTGTGGCAGATTATGGGTTGGGCATATCAACGTTTGCTCACCTCGCTGACTATTTTACGGTCAATATTTCGTCCCCAAACACCCCCGGCCTGCGAACTCTACAAACAGGAGAAGCGCTTGCTCGCTTGTTGGATCGGGTTTTTGAAACGCGCGAAAAAGCAGTCAGGCAACCGCCTGTGTTTTTGAAACTGGCCCCTGATCTCACCATGGAAAATGTCGAAACCATCAGTGTTGTTATCAATGGTTCCCCCCTATCAGGCGTTATGATTTCAAACACTACCCTTTCAAGAAGCGGTATTTCGGCAAGTCCGAACAGGGAAGAGATGGGTGGACTTTCCGGCGCTCCCTTGTTTGAGCGTTCAACGATCATGCTTGCAAGGTTTCGCCAGCACTTGAACGAAACAATTCCGCTGATCGGCATTGGCGGAATTAGCAACGCAGAGACAGCTTTTGCAAAACTCGAGGCTGGCGCGTCTTTGGTGCAACTTTATTCCTGTATGGTCTTTGAAGGTCCGGCGATTGCGTCGAATATCTGCAAAGGCCTGATCAAGCGCATGTCTGATGAAGGTCTTACATCCCTTGATCAGGTTACGGGCCGGAAAACCGATGAATGGGCCACAAAGCCATTGAGCGAATAGGAAATGATATGACCGACTATATCATCTGGCATAATCCGCGTTGCAGCAAATCGCGCCAAACGCTTGCCTTGTTGCAAGACAAAGGCATAGAACCGACCATCGTCGAATATTTGAAAACTCCGCCAAACAAAGTTGAAATCCGAAACGCTCTTGAACTTCTTGGTATGGAACCTCTGGCCCTTATGCGCCGGAGCGAAAAAATATACAAAGAAATGCAATTGGAACAATTCAAAGACAAAGATCAATTAGTCGCCGCTATGCATGACAATCCGATATTGATCGAGCGGCCAATCGTTTTTCATAGTGGAAAAGCGGCTATTGGCCGTCCGCCTGAAAATGTACTGAAAATACTCTAAACGCCTGTCTCATCAAATTCTCTTCGCGCTTTAACTGGCAAGCGGAACGACAGGGTTATCCCTCTGGCGATTAGGAATATGTGCAGGCAAAGCCACAGGCCAGTATTGCCATAGGGCTCCAAAATCTGCCAAGCCAGCAAATACACCACTAGAGAAATGACCATCATCATACTCATTTCTCGCGACCATGTTGCGCCGATAAAAACACCATCCATCTGAAACGCCAAAACACCTGTGACTGCAGTCAAAGCAGCAAAAATCAGATAGCTTTTTGCTTCTATCTGAACTGGCTCAAGGGTCGTAATGAGATGAATGAGTTGGTTGCCAAAAATCAAGAAAACTAATGCCAGCGCACCCGAAATGATGAAATTCCATAACAAGGTCAGGCGAATGGCCTTCCAAAAGGCAGGTTTATAACGAGCGCCAATGGCGCGACCAACAATCTGTTCGGCTGCCGTTGCTAAACCATCCAAAAAGTATCCGGCGATAAGAAAAAAATTCAACAACACCGCATTGGCTGCCAGAGTAGTCTCGCCAAAACGGGAAGACTGGGCGGTAAAATAAGCAAAGGCGAAAAGAAGAATAAAGGACCGCATCATGATGTCTGCGTTTAGGTTCGCAAATTTCCAGAGGGCAGGTCTATCAAACACCCGCTGGCGAGAAGGTCGGTAATTTGTGTCGAGCAAGCGCCAACAAATCAGACCGCCTAACAATGTTGCGATTACTTCACCGATGATCGTCGCCACCGCGACCCCTTCAATGCCATAGCCAAATGTAAGACCCAACAGGATCGACAAAATGATATTCGTGCCGTTGAGAACAACTTGCAACAATAGCGCCAAACCTGAACGCCCAAGGCCGATCAGCCAGCCTAAAATTGCATAATTTGCCAAAGCAAATGGCGCACCCAACATACGGATTGAAAAGTAACGCGACGTGGCATCGGCAACATTTTCGCCCGGAGCAATGAAATATAGCCCAAGCCACAAAATCTTTGGCATCAGAGCAACCATCATCATACCAGTGATGACTGCAATGATTAGCGCACGAAACAAAGTTGCCTGTTTTTCTTTTTCATCTTCCCGACCAACCGCCTGAGCCGTCAGGCCCGTTGTTCCAGAGCGCAAAAAATTGAATGTCGTAAAAACCACATCAATGATGATAGCGCCGACGGCCAGGCCACCAATAAGTGCCGCACTCCCCATTCTGCCCACAACTGCGGTGTCAACCAACCCAAGCAAAGGCGTTGTCAGATAAGCGAGCGTCATCGGCAGCGCCAATGCGACGACCATTAAATGGGTGACTTCAAACGGCTTTGTTTTCAGCGGCTTCGAATCTGGTTGCGAAAGTTCCATTCAAATGCGCTAACAGGAAAACGCACAAACCCAAAACAGGATTATAAAAGGGTGGTTTTCTGGGCTTGCCCACTTAGCCACAAGCCTTATCTTCGCATTATGTCGCTAGCCATTCTCCACCATCTAGATTTTCAAGCAGTCATTGCCGACGGCCATCGCTTTCCCATGGGCAAATATGGCCTGATAGCTCGTTTTCTTATAGAGGATGGATTGTTAGCACCAGAGGATTTCATAGTTCCTGATCCCATCGAGTTTGATCAGGCTTGTTATGCCCATTGGGCTGACTATGTTGGTCAAGTTTTTCACGCCAACCTTGATCCTGCTATCACCAAGGATATCGGTTTTGCGGTGAATGAAAGTGTGGCCATGCGCGCGCGGCTTTCTTCTGGCGCAACCTTGCTAGCAGGAAAGATCGCACTTGATATAGGTATTGCGACATCCACAGCGGGTGGATCACATCATGCAAGACGAAGTCAAGGAGCAGGGTTTTGCGTTATTAACGACGTTGCGATTGCCGCCAAAAATCTGATTGCATCAGGGGACGCAAAACACATTATGATTTTTGATTGTGATGTTCATCAAGGCGATGGCACAGCTGATATTTTCAAATCAGATGCCAGTGTCACAACGATATCCATCCATAATGAAAAGAACTATCCAACCCGAAAAATTGCGTCTGATCTGGATATTGGCCTTGAAGACAATTTGGGCGATGCCGCATATCTTGAGATCATTGATGCTACGCTCCATAGAGCGCTTGAATATACCAAGCCCGATCTTGTCTTTTATAATGCCGGAGTTGACCCTCATCACAAAGACAGACTTGGCAGGTTGTCCTTGAGCGATGACGGTTTGAGGTTACGAGATCGCGCTGTGATCAAGCATTTTCGCGAACGCAATATTCCCATTGCTGCAGTACAGGGCGGCGGCTACTCTTATGATGTTGAAGAGCTGGCCCGCCGCCACACGATTATCCATCATGTGGCGGCTGAGTTTGCATAGACTGTTTTCTATTGCAGTCGGTTTATGGTCGAAATTTCAAAAACCGCATGAGCAGGAAAACGGGCACAACAATCATTGCTCCATAAATCAGATATTCGCCGAAACGTCCGAATGCCTCAAAACCTAATTGATAAATTCGTTCGATAAAGCCAGTGAACGCATCCCAGACATCCATCGGTGTAAAGCAAGTGGCGCTCATGATTATGCCAACCACCAAAGAAATAACCACAAGTTTTACAGCTGTGCGCCCAGGCGTATCACCTAAAAACTGGTTTACTTTATCAGACATCGTTGCGCTTCCTGTTTATCGTTGTAGTTGGAGAAGTAATCATCTGATGATCTCAAATCAAGGCGGAAATACTGGCTTCGGACTTTGATGAGTGACAGTAACGGCTAAAAACCCACGTAAAAGCAGGGTTTACTGCAGCCCAACTCTGTCGACAATACCCGATGGGCATCCCTTTTCGCTGGTTGGTGCAGCCAGAACAAGTTCTGCAAGATCAGCCTCTTTTTCAAAAGGGTCAGACAAACCAAGGGTAAGTTCAACGATCAGCTGACGGTCACTGTCTCTGTCTTTTCTGCATGAAACGCGCAGGCGCGAACCAGCGCCCTCACCCAGACTTTCATCCAGAGCCTGCCTGATCGCATCTGCAGACAGGGACGAGCCTATACTATCTGAAAACAAGTCTCTCAAAGCGGACTGGTTTAGCGCTTCGATAAGCCAGATCGACTGGGCATAATATTCGTTTATGTCTCTTCCAGTACAGGTCCCATGCTTGACCCATTCATGCTTATGCAAAGCTGATCTGGTTCCGGGCATGACCCGCTGCAAATCGCGCCAGATGCTTTCATCTATCCGCTCTACGTCAAGGCCCCGCCAGCGCCCGCTTTTGTCTTTTGCCTTTTTAGCTTCTGAAACATTGCAATAGATATTTGATCCAGGCTGCGGCCATAGGCCGTGCAAAGTGAAGTGATCCGCATCATAGCGGTTGGAGGCCTGTGATTTGCATTCTGGTTTTTTCGGTGCGGTTTCGCAAAATCCAGGCTGCCAGGATATCGCAAGCACATAGTCTGGCGAAGCTGAGGAAGTGCTTGCGCTAAACATATTCGACAACACAATTACCAAAAAAGCTAGAACCGCAACGGCCTTGAAGGTAGTTTTCATAGTATCAGGCCACCAGATTTCGGGCGGCTATGTGAAAGACGCGTTTGTTACCCAGTAACACAGCGCTCAATCTGGATTGGTCAAACAACCCGTCAAACGCGGAATGGCGAATGTTTAAACCGCCAGTATAAGCCCCAAAAGATGGCAAGATCATTTTAAAGCCATCAGACACAAAACAAGGGCGTCTAACGGAGCGGTTTCGTTTTACAATTTTACCACAGGGATGAAGATGGCCGGAGATTTCTCCGCGCATTGGACCGCGAGAAGGCTCATGGCGAAAAGTGAGATTGCCGATAAGCATTTCACTGGCACCTTTGCCGCCCAGGTCCTTTGGCGGTGCAGGATCATGGTTTCCCGAAATCCAAATCCATTCGCGATTATCCATCAGCAAACTCAACTGGGCCAAATAATTTTCTGGCAATCGTTCATGGCCTTCAGGATCGTGGAAACTGTCTCCCAATGAGATAACCCGCTTTGGCTGCCAGACGGCCAGTCTTTGGGCCAAGCGGGCTAAAGTAGCACCAGTATCATAGGGTGGAACCAATTGACCTTTTCGGGCAAAGGACGAACCTTTTTCCAAATGAAGATCAGACACGATCAACGTTTCTTCATCAGGCCAGAACAGACATCCTGCCCAATCACAGGTCAGGCGTTCGCCCGCAACCATCATGTCGGTGCATGGGTCATGATCTTCGAGTGTTCTTGCTGTTGCCTCGCTCACTTTGTGCCTGCCATAAGATCATTGAACATTTCGTCGGCTGCTTCTGCAAGCAAGGCGTCCTGTGCCTCGCCGGGAACTGATTCCTTTCCGACTTCGAGCATTATCGGTACGGCGAGCGGGGATATCTGGTCAAGCCGCTTATGATGTATTTTTCCAGATATTCTTTTTAGCATGTCGCCTAACCGCCGCACATCCAACAAACCGTATGCAGCTTCCTGACGGGTTGCCTGCATAATCAGATGATCGGGTTCATGGGCACGAAGAACGTCATAAATAAGGTCAGAGGATACGGTCATCTGCCTTCCGGTTTTTTCTTTCCCGGGATGGCGCTTTTCGATCAGGCCAGCAATCGTCGCACAATGTCTGAAGGTTCTTTTGAGCATGAACGAATCATCCAGCCAAGTTTCCAGATCATCGCCCAACATGTCTTCGTCAAATAGATCACCAAGGTTTAACTCACCAGTTTCGATCATTCGGCCAAAATCACGAAGTCCCCATATGCCCAACGCATAGTCAGTGGCCACAAAACCCAGTGGCCGAGCCCTTGCGCGTTCCATGCGGCGCGTTAACAACATTCCAAGCGTTTGATGAGCCAAACGCCCTTCAAAAGGATAGGCAATAACGTAGTATTTTTCGCCACGCGGGAAAGTTTCGATGAGCAGGTCATCTTTGCCCGGCAATACCGAGGCATATTGCTGAATGCGAAGCCATTCAGAAACCTGATCCGGCAATTCGTTCCAACGTGCAGGATCAGATAGAATATCTCTGACGCCTTGAGCCAGATAGGTGGAGAGTGGAAACTTTCCACCCATATAGGCTGGCACTTTCGGATCAGACCCATCAGCATCTGAAACATAACAGACATTTTCTCTGATGCCTTCAAAGCGAAGAATACGCCCTGAAAACATAAATGTGTCCCCATGAGCCAGTGCTTCGAGAAATCCCTCCTCGATTTTGCCAAGGCGTTTGCCACCACGAAAACTATTGGCTGATCTTATGGCTTTGCCGCTTGCTTTGGTCATTCGAACTTCCAAAGTAGCAGCTTCAATGATCGTGCCTGCATTCATTCGATATTGTTGAGCAAAACTTGGATGGGTTATGCCCCAAGCACCATCCTTGTTTTGGCGAATTTTTGCATAGCGTTCATAGGTTTTCAGTGAATAGCCGCCCGTTGCAACAAATTGAACCGCGCGCCTGAATGTTTCGCGATCCAATTCTGCGAATGGCGCGGCAGAAATTACCTCATGATATAGCGCCTTTTCTTGAAAGGGTTCAGCCACAGCCATGCCTAAAATATGCTGTGCTAAAACATCTAGGGCCCCTTCCCGCAAAGGCTCCGTATCTTGCGCTCCGATATAATTGGCTTGTAAGGCCGCCTGACATTCCAACACTTCAAAACGGTTTGCAGGAATGAGGATGGCTTTGGAGGGTTCATCCATACGGTGATTGGACCTACCGATCCTTTGGGCAAGGCGGCTCGCGCCTTTTGGGGCTCCTATGTGAACCACCAAATCCACATCCCCCCAATCAATCCCCAAATCAAGCGTTGAGGTAGCAACAACTGCCCGCAAGGCATTGGCAGCCATGGCAGCTTCAACTTTACGACGCTGGCCCACATCCAACGAACCATGGTGAAGGGCAATGGGAAGCGAATCATCGTTTATCTTCCATAGCTCCTGGAAAACGATCTCCGCCTGGCTTCTGGTATTCACAAACAGCAAGGTCGTTTGGTGTTGCTGGATCGAGGCGTAAATATCTGGCATGGAATAGCGTGCTGAATGGCCCGCCCAGGGAACCCGCTCCTGAGATTTCAAAATAGAAATCTCAGGCTTTGCGCCGCCTTTTACTTCAATCAATTCGGACTGTTTGATTTCCCCATAAGGTCCTTGAGGAACCAGCCATCGGCGTAGGTCTTCAGGCTTAGCCACTGTTGCAGAAAGACCGATCGTCTGCAGGTTTGGCCGAATGGTATGCAAACGCGACAAGGCCAAGGATAATAAATGCCCGCGTTTTGAAGTTACCAAGGAATGCAATTCATCGAAAATGACATAGCGCAGATCTTCGAAAAAACGCCTTGCATCTTTCGACGCAATTAAAAGGGATAATTGCTCTGGCGTGGTCAGTAAAATATCCGGCGGGACCAGTTTTTGTCGTTGCCGTTTATGTAGCGGCGTATCACCAGTTCGCGTTTCCAGCGTTACACTTAGCCCCATCCCCTCAACTGGTTTTTCCAGATTGCGGCGAATGTCGACTGCCAGTGCTTTGAGCGGAGAAATATAGAGCGTGTGAATGCCATGAGCCCGCCCACGCCGACTGCCAGCTTCGCCTGCTTTTAGTTTAGATATATTGTAAAGGTCCACCAAAGTGGGCAGGAAACCAGCAAGGGTCTTACCAGCCCCAGTGGGAGCGATAAGAAGCGTGGATTTTTTTGCCTCGGCTAATTCCAATAAATCTAACTGATGCGATCGTGGTTTCCAACCATTGTCGGCAAACCAGCTTGCAAACCGATCAGGAAGCAACGCAAGCACATCAAACAAATCTGGATTTTTATCGGGCAAATCACGCATCATTTATAAATAGGCGGACAATTGCATTTGGTCGACCTGTAATAATTTGTGATTGAACGACTTTAGGTCTGCCGCATTTAAAGAGTTGGGTATCTAAGACACTTAATTCCAAGGAGGCTATTTAATGAAGACAACGCGCAAATTCGCCCTTCCCGCTATTCTTGCCTTATCGCTGGCAGGATGCAGCACCACCGACAATCAAAACGCGGTTATTGGCGGAGCCACCGGAGCTGTTATCGGCGGCGTTGCGACCGGATCACTTCAAGGCGCAGCGGTTGGATCCGCAGTTGGTGCAGGCGCGGGCATCTTATTAGGCCGGGTTTTGAATAGTCCCGGATATTGCCGATACCGCAACAGCCGTGGACGACTATACATTGCGCGTTGCCGTTGATTTAAGCCAAAATCAGAAATACAGCGATATGGCAGGCTGCAACGCATGCGGTTAGCGCTATGCGCACAGGCGCAAACCATTTGGGCAAACGGCCCAAATGGCTTGAAAAACTATCCCAAGCGCCTTGAGTACAAAAAGCCAACAGCAAAATGCCCAAGGCAGGGGCGGCACTGAAAAACATGCTCACCCAAGCAATCAAAGGCGGAATCACGGAGAATATAATCGACCTGAAGTCTAATTCGGTTCTTTCATCGTGGTGACGCAGCAAAGCATGGCCCCAACGTATGCCCCCAAGGAACGAAAGAATGACGACTGAATAATTTCGAAAAATTTCGATGGTTGGTTTTGCTATGGAATTTTCAATGCCGAGGATAAGCAACACCAGTGTGCATGCAATAAATGGCAAAAGACCTGCTAGGCTTAATACCCAGACTAAACGTCTTTGTTTGCCTAATTGCGCGCGCCGCTCAATGCGAAAATCATCGTCATCCGAATGGAAATCCATCGTAAAATCTATCCATTATCTTTGTTGCAGACGCGTAAGACGACTAATTTGCTGGCTCAATCAATCGCCCATCAAATTGATGTCTTAGACAAGGCCTTTAGAAGATTCTCGGAAATTTGCCCATCTGTTGCTAGACCCATCTTGCTTTGGAAAGACTCAATCGCTTTGCGGGTTTTGCTGCCCATTTGCCCATCTGGTGCGCCTGGATCAAACCCAGTATTTGCCAACATGATCTGTGTGCGCTTGATGATTTCGGATTTTGATAAAGTGGCTGCTTTTGGTGAACCGCCCGATTTCCAAGCATCCTGTACCTTGGCTACATTTGCATCGGCATCGATTTTCGCAGGCTTCCAAATTTCGGCTTCGCCGCGTGCTTTTTCAAGCTGTTCGGGGCGCATTGCCTGAGCAACGGTGTCGCGTTTTTTACCCGCATCATTGTCACCCCCCTTGGCAGCAACTGCGAACCATTTGTAAGCCTGTTCCAAGTCTTCATCTACGCCCATACCTTTGGTGTAGAGAATTCCCAAATTTACCTGACTGTCTTTGACGCCCATATTTGCTGCTTTTTCAAACCATCCAATGGCAGTCGTCATGTCAACTTCGCCAGTGGCTGCGCCCATGGTATTTAGGACAGCTAGATTATGCATGGCCAAAGCGTTGCCTTGAGCTGCAGCTTTTGAGTACCAATTTGATGCCTCTACAGGATCGGCAGCAATGCCATGGCCTTTTTCATAAAAATTGCCTATGCGATATTGAGAAGGCGCATGACCGTTCTCGGCAGCAATTCTGTACCATTTGATAGCTTCACTTAGATCTCTTTCAACACCGTCACCGTCAGTATATCGGCGGGCAACTTCAAAAATTGCATTACCATCACCAGCTGTAACAGCTGCAAGCAGTGTTGCATTGCCTACTTCTGATGGTGGCGTTTCAATTACGCTATTTTCTGCAGGCAATGGAGCTTTAACAGGAGCCTCTTCTGCGGGCTGCAACGTTTGACTGGTTTGCTCTGCAACTGGCGTTGAAGACAACATTGCACTGGTATTTTCGGACGTGCCTTCGCTATCTACTTTACGAACCCCATCAGAGCTTTCTTTTCCGGCGCTTCCAGTTGCCAATTGATCCTGATTTTCGATGTCTGCTGCACTTGCTGTTTCTTCTGTCGTAACCGCTGGCTCAACAGAGGCTGGAGCTTCTGCCACAGGAACATTGTTAGAACCACCCAGGAATTTAGGAACAACCATAAATCCGCCGATGGCGATTGCTGCTACTGCAGCCGACATCATCAACACTTTCTTGTTCACAAATGCTGGCGCTTTGATCGAAGGCAATGACGGGCGCTTGATCGTTTTCTTAACAGGTTTTTCTGCAATCGCTTTTGCTTCCTGTGATGCCATTCTTGCTGCGCGTCTTGCGGCGGCCATGAGCTCAGAAGTGCTGCTGCTTTCATCATCAGATGCTGCTGCTTCTGCGTTACTCTTGTTCTTCTTGCGCTGAGTAGCGTTACGCACCAGCGCTTCAAGATCCGGCATACCAGAACCCGGCTCCAAAGGAACATCTTCCCCTTCAGGTAATTCTGCTTGTGGTTCTGGCTTCACGAAGTCGTCAGAATTTTCAAACTGATCTTCTTGTTCATTGGAGAAATGCATGTCCAATGAAGGTGCTTCTTCGATATGCTGGAAATCTTCGCCAGCTTCGTTTGTGCGAACTTGTTCATCAACCGCAACATAGGCTTCAGTTGGGGCTTGCCCATAAGCGCTTGCCTCATAAGTGCTGGTTTCTTGAACTGCTACTTCTGGGGTATCGGCGTCCTGATAGGTTTCTTGTGAAGCATATTCGGTTGGCTGATATTCGGTTGGCTGACCGATATCCATGACAGGCGCTGCTGCAAATTGAGATTCATCGCTATGTTGCGCAGACTGCTCATAGGCCGCAAAGTTTCCATTTTCCAAATTTGCCAAACGATCTGCAATCATCGCCATTGTGTCTGAAATGGCGCTGAACTGGTGATCTGCTAAACCGCTTTCTGCAACAGCGCCTTGCGCTACTACTCCTTGGCCTTCGCGTAATTGGCGCAGCTCATCCAAGATGCCTGCAAAGGCGGTATCATTGCCAGCGCCGCCAGAAACTGACTGTGCTGCACGCTCTGCAGCTTCAGATGCGATGTCGATGACAATGTCGCGGCTTGATGCGATTTGGCCTTCGATATGATCGAGGCGTTCAGTGATAGAGCTAAAGTCCGGTGCTGTGCCACCGCCCACAGAACCCAAGTTTCCAAGGCTACCCAATTGGGCTGAAATACCAGACAGTTGTGATTCAAGTGCTGCGAATTGATCTGAGCCATCAGACTCTTCATTAGATTGGTAAGCAACCTGCTCTATACCTTCGATCCGGCCGACCAGATCTTTAAGAACTGACAGGATTTCCTGACCGTCCGTATTTGGGCTGGCTCCTGGCTGGTCCATCATGGCATCCATGCGGTTTGCCAAGGCAGATAGATGATTTTCGATCTCACCAAAGTGGTTTGAGTAGTCAACTGCCTCTACTGAGTGGTTTTCAGCATTGCTGCGATCAAGGCTGGAGCATAAAATGCCAAATTCGTTTTGCAAATTGTCCAAGCGCGAAGCAATTCCCTGCACATCGGCAAAGATATGGCTGCCAACTTCGTTCATGGTACCCGCATTGTCGAGTTTTTCGGACAACTGCGCCAATTGAGCCGCAATGCTTTCGCCAAAGGAAACCGTCATGCTGTCCGGATTAGCTGCATAAGCAGCAGGCGCTGATGAGCCGTTTTCGATTATGGCATCCACAGACTTTGCAAGACTGGCAAGACGCGCCTCAACACGTTCGAATGACTGCTGATCTTGAGCGGTTGATGGAGCAACCGATAAGGAGACAACGGCGCGGGTAACTTCCTCCAAACGCTCATTTAGGGAAGCAAACTGTCCTGAATAATCTGGCATGTCGAAGCCAGGCAACTCATTGCCACGGCTGGACAAGACCTGATCCAATTTATTGACGATGTCCGAATAACCCGTTTCGATCGAACGCGATACGCCAGACAGATCGATTTGTGTTTGGGGCGTATTGATCAAATGACCCAAACCAGTGTTCAAATTTCCGAGCTCTGCCTGCATCTGTTCGATATAATCGGGATGCACGAACTGGCTGTTCTGCAATTTAGCGATGCCATCGGCGATGCGCTTGAGATCAGCGCTAAGGGCCGGATCGGTCGCGGGTTGAACTGATGTAAAGTCCTGGCGCAATTGTTGATAGCCATTGCGAATTTCATGGATCAGAGCTGAATTAGCTTTGGCAAAGTCAGGGGCCTGATGAGCGGGATTTGCAGGGGCCTGTTTGGGAAGGCTGCTGATACGATCTGCCAATTGATCAAGGGTGCGCTGTAAATTCGCAAAATCACGATTTGGCGCTGCTGGCGGCTGTTGAGCATGTCTTGGTGCTGTGGGTTGTGGTACATATTGTTGAGGGGCCGCGCTGTATCCATCGGATTGATGAGGCGCATAAGCACGTCTGGGCGCCGCTGGAGCGGGTGATCCGTTGTTCTGGGCTTGATTGCCAGCCAAAATGGTATCCAATTGGGAACGAATTCTACTCATTCGATTACCGCCGTATAATTTTCCATTCTCACCCTTTGGCAAAGGCACCACGCAAATAAATTGCGAATCGCCTTGCTCAATTGAGCGAATCTCATGCCTACCTTTCACAAAACAGGGTAAACAAGCGGTTAACTTTTCTTAACGTGAGATCGATTCAGTTCAGAAAATTCGCCAAATTTATTCAAAAACGAACCAATTGTTTTGAGTGAAACTTTGAAATGTAATGGCTTACTAAAATTTACCATCTGGTAAAAAGCGTAGAACTTTCAATAAGATGACCTTTACGTAACCGTTACGTTGCCATGTTACCTATACGTCAACAGCGTAACCCACTATTACTATCTTTGCTTTACGGGCGTTGGCTTTTTCTTTCACCCGTGATGCATAATTTATTTTGGTAAAAACAACCTAAGACCTTGTTATAAGTCAATTAAATTACTAGGATTGGATAGGGGGTGTCGGACGCATAGTCTGTCGGGCAATGATCGCTGATCATTCAGCAAAGTTACTAAGGATGTATCAATGCAATATCAAGCCATTTCTGTCGGTTTAGCCGCATTGGTTCAAGATTCGAAAGATAATGCCTCAGAAGCGGTTTTTCGTATTGGTGACTTAGCAAGAGAGTTTGGCATTACGTTGAGAGCCTTGCGATTTTACGAAGATCGTAAACTGCTTATACCAGCCCGTGCAGGATCGACCCGCTTGTACTCAGCTGAACATCGTCAACGCTTAAAGTTGATTTTGTTGGCAAAGCGCGTCGGCTTTAGTCTGACCGAGATTGAAGAAATCTTGAAAGTGAATGATCAGGAAAATCTTTCAGCAGGTTCGCTGAAGAAGTTGATTGAGAAATTCAAAGGACAGGTTTCTGTATTGAGCGATCAAAAACATGAAATTGAGCAAGCGCTCAAGGAAGTGGATGAGACCGTGGCCTATCTCGAAGCGCAGCTCTGACCTTAGTCATTTATTGAAGTCCAATGTCGACGTTTTTGAAAGCAACTGTTTTTGAAAATTTTGGTTGTTTGCCTATTTACCAAAACACAGTTTTTTGAGCATTCAGCTTGGGGCGTGAATGTTCTGTTTTCGCTGGTTTTAGCCATCGGAAACCCCGCGCGTTTGATCGTGCGGGAGGATCGCAGTGTGACCACGGCGTATTGATGCGTTCCCAGGGGCGAAGGAATGATACGTCATTCTAATGAGACGCAAACGCGGGAGTGTCGGATTTCGATTTGACACTCCCGTAACTTTTTCATCCATCAAACTCCCAAAACATTACTGACCCTTTGCAAACCAAGCAAAGATTCAACCCATCCCGGCGTTCGTCTAGGTCAGACACTACATTCCTTACTTCCATCAGATCACAAGAGAACCAATGGGATTCCACCAAAAAATCGAAAACGCTTAAATTTTGACGTTTACGGAAACGTAATAGTTTGATATGAAGGTGCTATTAAGTGGCGGAACAGAGTTTGAGGCTTGAATCCGCTGCAAAAAACCATAATTTCATGGATTAGATGCATTATTGGTTAGGCTGATAAGCATTTTACGGAGGATCTAATGCCAATCTACAAAGCCCCTGTCGAAGACACACTCTTTCTTTTAAAAGATGTGTTGAATATTGATCGCTATAACAACCTGCCAGGTTTTGAAGAAGCAACGCCTGATATGGTTGAAGCCATTTTGGGCGAAGCAGCGCGTCTTTGCGAAGAAGTGCTGCAGCCGATCAACCATTCAGGCGACAAAGAAGGCTGCACGCGCCACGAAGATGGCTCCGTGACAACGCCATCTGGTTTTAAGGAAGCTTATAAAGCTTATGTAGAAGGTGGCTGGATGGGCCTTGCGGCGAGCCCCGACTATGGTGGACAGGGTCTACCTTATGTATTGCATTCAGCCGTTGGTGAAATGCTTTCCTCTGCGAACATGGCTTTCGCTATGTATCCCGGTCTTACCCAAGGCGCGATTGCTGCGATCCAGGAACATGGCTCTGATGAGTTGAAACAGACTTATTTGCCTAAAATGATCGAAGGATCATGGACAGGCACCATGAACCTGACCGAGCCGCATTGTGGAACTGATTTGGGTCTGTTGCGCACCAAGGCGGTTCCAGCAGAAGACGGAACCTATAAAATTTCAGGTCAGAAAATCTTTATCTCTGCTGGTGAGCATGATCTTTCTGACAACATTATCCATCTGGTTCTTGCCCGTATTGAAGGCGCCCCAGAAGGAACAAAGGGTATCTCCCTTTTCATCGTTCCAAAATTCGTTTTGGATGCTGAAGGAAATCCGGGCACGCGTAATGGCGCAACCTGCGGCTCCATTGAAGAGAAAATGGGTATCCACGCAAACTCAACCTGCGTGATGAACTATGATGACGCAACAGGCTATCTGATTGGTGAAGAAAATCGCGGTCTTAATGCTATGTTCGTGATGATGAATGAAGCACGCTTGGGCGTTGGCTTGCAGGGTCTGGCGATTTCGGAAGTGGCTTACCAGAACGCAGTTGTTTACGCCAAAGAGCGCATCCAAGGTCGCTCGCTTACAGGACCAAAAGCGCCGGACAAAAAAGCCGATCCGATCATCGTGCACCCAGATGTTCGCCGTATGCTGTTGAACATCAAATCAATCAATGAAGCTGGCAGAGCCTTCATGCTTTGGTCAGCGCTGAAAGGCGATATTTCTCACCGTTCGGGCGATGAAAAAGAACGCGAGGCGGCTGACGATTTGATGGGGCTTTTGACCCCTATCGTAAAAGGCGTTTTGACAGACAAGGGTTTTGACAACACAGTGGCTGCCCAGCAAATTTACGGCGGTCATGGTTATATTCAGGAATGGGGCATGGAGCAATTTGTTCGAGATGCCCGCATTGCCCAAATCTATGAAGGCGCTAACGGAATTCAGGCGCTTGACCTTGTTGGCCGTAAGCTGCCGAAAGATGGCGGACGTGCCATGCGCTTGTTCATGGAGGAAGTAAACACGTTCACCGGAAAGCATCGCGACAATGAAGCGATGCAACCTTACACCAAGCCATTGCGTGACGGCGTAAAAGCCCTTGAAGCCTCCACCATGTGGTTGGTTCAAAACGGTATGGCAAATCCGGACAATGCAGGTGCAGCCTCAACAGACTTCATGCATCTCATGGGCTTGGTTGCCCTTGGTTATATGTGGGGCTTAATGGCGGAAAAATCGCTGGAAGCTTTGAAGGAAGGCGCTAACGGCAAGACATCGTTCCATGAGAACAAACTGGCCACTGCACGCTTTTATTTCCAACGTGTTATGCCGGAAGCAGGCGCACATCTTGCCCGTATCCAATCTGGTGCTGACAGCCTGATGGCAATGGATGCAGAAGCGTTTTAGGCAACAACAGACCTCGTTATCCTCAGGCGCTGACCTGAGGATAACGACGGAGGCAATTTAATGAGACCGCAGGAAATTTTAAACGTTCCAAAGCCCACATGGGAAAGCGATGAAGTTTCCATGGTGCGCGACATGGCGACCAAGTTTCTTGAAGCTGAAATTGCTCCCAATTATACAAACTATGAAAAAGATGAAATCATACCTCGTGCCCAATGGGAAAAAGCAGGCGCTAATGGATTGCTCTGCGCCTCCGTTCCTGAAGAATATGGCGGCGCGGGCGGAACCTATGCCCATGAAGCAGCGATCATTGAAGCTTTAGGGCATACAGGCGTTGACGGGTTTGGCATCGCGCTCCATTCAGCCATCGTTGCGCCCTATATTCTCAATCACGGCTCAGAAGAGCAAAAGCAGAAATGGCTTCCGCGCCTTGCGACAGGTGAGTTGATCGGCGCAATTGCCATGACCGAACCTGCCGCTGGATCAGACCTTCAGGGCGTTAAAACGTCCGCTGTTAAAGACGGAAATCAATATCGCATCAACGGCTCAAAGACATTCATTACAAATGGACAAAACGCCAATTTGATCATCGTCGTCGCCAAGACCGATCCATCGAAAGGCGCAAAAGGCACATCGCTCATAGTTATTGAGACTGATGGTCTCGAAGGCTTTGAGCGTGGCCGCAATCTGGATAAAATCGGGATGAAATCCAATGATACATCTGAATTGTTTTTCAACGATGTGAAAGTGCCTACGTCTAATCTCATCGGTGTGGAAGAAGGCCTCGGTTTTATTCAGCTGATGACCGAGTTACCTCAAGAGCGGTTGATCATCGCCAATCAGGCCATTGCAGCCATTGAGACGGCCCTCGCCCTTACCATCGCCTATGTGAAGGAGCGTAAGGCTTTTGGCAAAGCCATTATCGATTTTCAAAATACGCAGTTTAAGTTGGCTGAGCTAAAGTCTGAAGCCACGGCCATGCGTGTTTTCGTAAACCACTGCGTTGAGCAACACTTACAAGGAAAACTGGACGCGGCGACAGCATCCATGGTGAAGTATTTGTCTACTGATCTGCAGGGGAAAGTGATGGATGAATGCCTGCAATTTTTTGGCGGATATGGTTATATGAATGAGTATCCGATTGCCCGGATGTTTAGGGATGCCCGGGTGCAACGCATCTACGGCGGGACTAACGAAATTATGAAACTACTGATTGCTAGAACGCTTTAATTTACTGGGAGACAAAAATGCCTAAGGGATACTGGATTGGTCATATTGAAGTCCATGACGCGGAAACATACAAAAACTATGTGGCTGGCGCGACGCCTGCTTACAAAGAATTTGGGGCAAAGTTTCTGGTTCGCGGAACGCCATCTGAACAAGTGGAAGGCGACCTCCTTGGTTCGCGCCATGTGGTAATTGAGTTCCCTACCCTTGAAGCCGCAAAGGCCTGCTACAACTCCCCAACCTATCAGGCAGCGCGCGAGCATCGCCTCAATGCCTCAAAGGGCAGATTGGTGATTTCAGAAGGATTTGATGGCTAATGGCTGAAGCTGCAAAAAAAGGCTTTTGGATTGCCCATGTGGAAGTTACCGATCCAGAGCGCTACAAACAATATGTTGCTGGAACTGTAGCTCCTTTCAAAGAATTTGGCGCAAAGTTTCACGCACGTGGTGGAACAAGCGAAATCCTCGAAGGTGATCTTGTCGGCGCGCGCCACGTGATCATCGAGTTCAAAGATTTAGCCACGGCAAAAGCCTGCTGGAGTTCACCAGACTATCAAGCTGCAAGAGAACATCGCCTCGCTGCTTCCACAGGAAGCGTTACGATTGTCGAAGGCACAGAGTAATTTAAAGACACTAACGCGCGACAGGCGCAAAGGAGAAAATCATGGCAGACGCATATATTTATGATCACGTCCGCACCCCAAGGGGCCGCGGCAAGAAAGACGGATCGCTTCACGAGGTTCCCGCGGTGCGTTTGGCCGCAAAAACGCTGGAAGCATTGCGCGACCGCAATAATATGGATACGCCAAAAGTAGACGATGTCATTCTCGGCTGTGTTGACCCTGTGGGCGAAGCTGGTTCAGACATCGCGCGCGCAGCGGTATTTGAAGCTGCCTATGACAACTCTGTTGCTGGTATGCAGATCAACCGCTTCTGCGCTTCCGGCTTGGATGCGGTGAACTTTGGTGCGGCAAAAATCCAAGCAGGCATGGACGATGTTGTCATTGCCGGCGGCGTTGAAAGCATGTCCCGCGTAGGTATGGGCATGTCTGGCGGCGCTTGGCCAATGGACCCATCGGTGGCTGTTCCTTCTTACTTCATGCCGCAAGGCGTTTCTGCTGATTTGATCGCAACCAAATATGGTTTCTCACGAGACGATGTAGATGCTTATGCAGTTGAAAGCCAGAAGCGCGCTGCTAAATCCTGGGAAGATGGACGCTTCAAAAACTCTGTCATTCCGATCAAAGACCAGAACGGCATTACCATTTTGGATCGCGATGAGCATATGCGTCCAACAGCGGATATGCAGTCTCTTGCCTCGCTTGATCCATCCTTTGTTATGATGGGCGAAATGGGCGGCTTTGATGCTGTCGCCATTGCTGCCCATCCTGATGTGGAAGCGGTTCGCCATGTGCACCATGCCGGTAACTCCTCAGGTATTGTGGATGGGGCTGCCGCAGTCCTTCTTGGTTCGAAAAAAGGAGGCAAGAAGCTTGGCCTAACGCCTCGTGCAAAAATCCGCTCGTTCACCAATATCGGTTCTGATCCAGCGCTGATGCTGACAGGCCCAATTGATGTGACCGAGAAATTGCTCAAGCAAGCTAAGATGAAAATCTCGGATATTGATTTGTTCGAGCTAAACGAAGCATTTGCCTCTGTTGTGCTTCGCTATATGCAGCACTTCAACATTTCCTATGACAAGATGAATGTCTGCGGTGGTGCGATTGCCATGGGCCATCCCCTTGGCGCAACGGGCGCGATGATCCTAGGTACGGTTCTTGATGAATTGGAACGGCGAGACCAACAGACAGCGCTTGTAACGCTCTGCATTGGCGCAGGCATGGGCACAGCAACAATTATTGAACGGGTGTAATGATGACACATAAAAACTTCACACTGGAAACCGATAGCGACGGTATCGCGCTGGTCACCTGGGATTCACCGGGCAAAAGCATGAATGTGATCGATCAATCCGTTCTAGAAGAATGGAATGCGATTATCGATAAAGCGGCGGCTGACGAGGCCATCAAAGGCGTGGTCCTAACCTCCGGCAAAAAGACATTTGGTGCAGGCGCCGACCTCACTATGCTTGAAAAAATGATGGACGACACGGCGAACCTTGCAAAGACAGACAAGGAAGGCGCAGCCAAACTGATGTTTGAAAACGCCTCTGCCATGAACGGAATTTTGCGCAAGCAGGAAACCTGTGGCAAACCATTTGTTGCGGCGATTAATGGTCAGGCTCTTGGCGGAGTGTTCGAAATAACCCTAGCCTGTCACGCGCGCGTTCTTTCCAACGATCCTGCTGCCAAGCTTGGTCTACCGGAAGTGAAAGTCGGATTGTTCCCTGGCGGCGGCGGTACACAGCGCCTGCCCCGTTTGATCCACACGCAAGAAGCATTGCAATATCTCTTGCAGGGTAAGAACTTCTCACCTGATAAAGCCAAGAAGCTTGGTGTTGTCACAGAACTAGCTGATCCAGGTCAGGAAGTTTCGGTTGCGAAACAACTTATCAAGGATGGCCTCAAAGGTGAACAGCCTTGGGATGCGAAGGGCTATAAATTGCCAGGTGGTGCGGTTTACTCTCCAGCCGGGTTTAATCTTTTCCCTCCGGCAAATGCTATCTATCGCCGCGAAACACAGGATAATTACCCAGGTGCCCGCGCGATCATGAAATGTGTTTACGAAGGTCTATGCGTACCCTTTGATACGGCGCTTCGCATAGAGTCGCGTTATTTCGCGCAAGTTCTGCAAACTACCGAAGCCAAGCATATGGTCCGCTCGCTCTTCATGTCGCTTCAGGCATTGAACAAAGGCGCGCGTCGTCCAGCCAGCGAGCCAAAGCATGACATTCAAAAAGTCGGCATCCTTGGCGGCGGTGGATTTATGGGCGCTGGCATCGGTTATGTATCTGCAAAAGCTGGCATCGAGGTTGTGCTACTCGACCGTGATCTTGAAGCAGCTGAAAAAGGCAAGGCCCATTCGGCGGGCATCGAAGACAAGGCGATTTCAAAACGATATTCAACAGCAGAAAAGAAAGAAGCCATTTTATCGCGCATTCATGCGACCGATAACTATGCTGATCTTTCCGATTGCGATTTGATTATTGAAGCGGTTTTTGAAGACAGCGAAGTCAAGCGCATCGTTACTGAGCAGGCCGAAACCCATATGAAAAAGGGCGCGATCTTTGCTTCCAACACGTCAACAATACCAATCACGGATTTGGCAAAGGCGTCCAAACGTCCTGCTGATTTCATTGGCATTCACTTCTTCTCGCCTGTCGACAAGATGATGCTAACTGAGATCATCATGGCGAAGAAAACTGGCGACAAGGCGCTGGCCGTGGCTCTTGATTATGTTCTCAAAATCAAGAAAACGCCGATTGTCGTGAATGATACACGCGGCTTCTATGTGAACCGATGTGTGTTGCGTTATATGTCTGAGGCTTACAACATGTTGATCGAAGGCGTTCCGCCAGCGATGATCGACAATGTTGCCAAGGCTGGCGGCATGCCCGTTGGCCCACTTTCCTTGAACGATGAAACGGCCATCGATCTCAGCCATAAAATCCTGCATCAAACCTTGCGTGATCTTGGCGAGAAAGCCGTCGACCCGCGTCATGTGGAGCTGGTCAATACGATGGTTGAAAAGCATGGTCGACTTGGGCGCAAAAACGGTAAGGGCTTTTACGATTATCCTGACAAGCCAGCCAAGAAGCATTTGTGGCCGGAGCTGAAAACGCTCTACCCACAGCAAGATGTTGACAAGATAGATGTGCAAGAATTGAAGAACCGCTTCCATGCGACCATTGCTCTAGAAGCTGCACGCTGTGTTGCTGAAGGCGTTGTGACGGATGTTCGTGAAGCAGATATCGGTTCTATTCTGGGCTTTGGTTTTGCGCCGTTCACGGGTGGAGCGATCAGCTATATTGACGGCATGGGCACAACCGCCTTTGTGGATATGTGCAAAAAGCTGGCCAAGAAATATGGCGCTCAGTTCAAACCGAACAAGCTGCTGATTGAAATGGCGAAGAATGATGAAAAATTCTACGACCGCTTTAATCCACATGCGGAGCCAACGAGAAAAGCTGCATAAAATGGCTTTCCTGAATTGAGAATATCAAACCCCGGTCAGGAAACTGATCGGGGTTTTTGTTAATCACTCCGAAGTTTTGGAGTGCAACCAACTCAATGGTCATCCTCGGGCTTGAGCAAGTGGAAGTGTTTGAATATCGGAATGGCCAAAATCAAATGACTAAACTTGTTTTACCCAGACGTTTTGAGCGTTGAAATCAATATTCCCAAAGCCCGTTAAAAAAGCTACGTCGGCGCTGTCCTGACCAACGCCGATGCGGACCGTGGATTGCGGGTTCGACATGCCTGTTGCGTCCACCATGTGCCAAGCACCATCGAGCCAGACTTCGGCGATGGCATGAAAATCCTGAGGTGTTACATCAGGGCTGTAAACGCTGGCGTAACGCGCCGGAATGCCGCCCGCTCGGGCAAGGGAGATCATTACATGGGCGAAATCCCGGCAGACCCCTTGGCGATGAACAAATGTGTCTCCAGCCGTGGTGAGAAAATTGCTGGCGCCTGGAACATATTGGATGTTCTTCAAAATCCAGTCACGCATGGCAGCGATTTTTTTGCCGCCTTTCTTCCCATCAAATTTGTCATGGACAAATTGCTGGAATTCGCCGGACGGGCAATAGCGCGACGGCATCAAATAGCGGATGGCTGCTGCCGGCAATTTGTGTACAGGCGTCGATTTGAGATCCGCGATTTCAACCACATCGCGTATGATTTTAATCCGGGCATTGTAGGTACAGCGAAACTCTCCGGTGGTGCGAAGCCAGATACGTTCTCCATAACCATCTTCAGCTTCAATTCTGACGAAATGGTCTGTGAAAGGAATATCAATATTGGCAGAAACAATGCTTTGACTGCCCTGCTCCGTTCCTTCGATTTGCAAAAGGATGTCGGTTTTTTGGGGTGCGAAATAACTGAGATAGACCTCGATATCCACGTTCATGATTTTGAACGCAATGCAGGAAGCCCAATGCCCATGCCCTGAAAACCGCCATCAACTGAAATCAATTGCCCGGTCATATAGCTGGCCTCGGTTGAACATAAAAACCAGATTGCATTAGCGATTTCATCTTCTGAGCCATAACGATTTAAAGGAAGCGCATCATGATAGGCATCAATGATTTCCTGACTGTGGACGGCCATAGCCAATTTAGTTCGCACGGGACCCGGCGCGATCGAATTGCAACGAATCTTGTATTCACCAAGTTCAGCAGCCTGTTGAAGGGTCAGTTGATTGACCGCTGCTTTCGAAGTTCCATATGCAACCCGCAAAGTAGAGCCGCGTAGGCCCGAGATAGAGGCAATGTTTACAATTGCGCCTCCATCCCCATCGCTGTGTTGTTTAAGCAAAGGGATCGCCGCCTGGCTAACCAGAAAAACGCCATCAAGATTGGTCGCCATGACACGGCGCCAGCGTTCAAAGGTTGTTTCTTCAATCGGGCCGAAATCGGCCACGCCGGCATTGTTGACCAAGGCATCCAAACGGCCGAATTCGCTCTTGATACGATTCATGAAATCTGTAACCTGAAAAGGGTCGGACACATCGCCATGGATGATCAAAGCTTTAGGCAATTGCTTTTCGGCAATCTTCAGCTCTGTTGCATCAATATCAACAACAGCTACTTGCCAGCCTTCTTTCAAAAACCGTTTGGCTGTTGCTAGGCCGATGCCGCGCGCCGCTCCCGTGATCAATACAGTTTTCGTCATGTGCTATCCCTGTTTTTGCCACACAATATACCAGCCTTCCGGCGTGGTGCTGTCGGCATAATATATACCCAATTCCTGATTGACTGTTTTCAAAAGCCCCGTTTTCGAAAGCGCAGTGGTTTTTTCTTCGAAGCCTTCTGTATGCCAGATATCGTTGTGAACCGTACAGGCAAAATGTCCTGCTGGCTTCAATATTCTGAACAATTCATCCAGGCATTTTGCACTCACATGGGCATGGGTGAAAGTGCCTGTGCAAATCATCGCGTCATAGGTGTCGTCTGGGATGTCCAGCATTTGGTTGAGATCAGCCTCGATAATATTCTTGTACACACCTCGATGGGCGGCAACAGCCAACATTTGCGGCGAGTAATCAAGAGCATCGAGATGGGTGAAACCCAGCGCGTTCAACTCAAGTCCGGCCAAGCCAGTGCCAGACCCTACATCGAGTGTTCTCAATTGCTTTGCAGCAACAAACTTGGACAAAAGCGCAGCGGTGTTCTTTGGTGTCAAATAGCCAAGACCTTCGAGCATGGTCTTATCATAGGTCTTTGCCCAACTGGCATAGAGCGCCTGTGACTGGGAACTGTCCTTCAGCGAATAGGCCCTTTGCAACAATGCTTGGGCCTTTTCATCCATTTCGGAAGTCTTGCGGTTCATGGCTTTGTTAAACTCTTTGTTGAAAACTAGCATAAACTATAGGTGAGATAACAAGGATGTGAAGCAGTGGTTTGCTCATTGTATCAATTTGATCGCGGACGTAGTCTTCAAGGATGGATAATCGCGCCCCTTATATTTGGCCATCTGCTATTGCTGTTTCAATACTGCTCGGTTGGACGTCTCTTGGTTCTGCTCAGGAAAAGAGCGTCACTGAAAGAAATATGACAGCTGGGCCGTTTACTTTTTCCGATGAATTGGGCGGCCATAGAATAGTTTCGGTAAGCGGCGAAGGAAGCAAAGAAGATCCAATTGTTATCGTTCAAAAGATTGAAACGTTAAAACCCAGCACGATCACCATCAGGCATGTGCGTCGTTTTTTGAAAGATCGTTCCGTCTTCGCCGCATGGACAAGCATGCATTTAAAATTTGTAACGCATAATATTACAGCGGCAGGTTGGATAGGATTCAGATTTGAATTGCAAGAAAAACTCGGCAAGCCAAGCATTTATGGCGACGGACTGTCGTTCAACCAGATAACGCGCAATGATGAGGATATTGTTTCAGACAGATTTATCGATCATTCGGTTGAATTTGAACCGGGAGATCGCCTCGTTTTTGAAAATGGATGGGTCAATCAACGCGAGGAGGTCCAGTTCAAACTTTATATTCTGGATTTGTCCCCGGCCGATATATTTTACCTAGTTCAAGTTCCACAACTCCCAGCATCATGATAGATGAAAACCAAAGATGCATCACGCTGATCTTAGCGAGGCTGCCAACAGGAAAGATATTTTATGACTTCTCATATTGATTATTATTATACGTTAGCTTCTCCCTTTGCCTTTTTGGGCCATGATACGCTTATGGCAATAGCCGCAAAACACACCAAGCAAGTGGTTTTCAAACCTGTAAATTTGGCTACAGTTTGGGAAGTATCAGGCGCAGTGATGCCTGCGAACTGACCACCTGTTCGTCAACGCTATCGCTTGGTTGAAATTCAACGCGTTGCTGAATTTCGAAAATTGACTGCTCATGCTCAGCCAAGCAATTTTCCAACCAATCCAGCTTTGGCGGATCATTGTGCCATTGCGATCATGCAGGCAAAGGCTGACCCTGCCAGTTTTGTTCGTGCCGTCGGCGAAGCCCTTTGGACCCATGATCTTCAAATTGCTGACGAGGCGGTAATGGCTGATCTTCTTGGCTCAACAGGTCATGATGCTAATGCAGTTTTGAAAGCTGCCAAGGAAGATGGAACGGCGGACATCAGAATGGCAAATTCAAAAGATGCCATTGCAGCAGATGCCATTGGCGCTCCTGCCTATGTGTATCAAGGTGAAGTGTTTTGGGGGCAAGATCGATTGGAATATCTCGATTATATGTTGGCTTCTGGTCGATCAGGTTTCACGGCCTGATCAATTTGAAAGAGGGACTGGACTCAATCAAATGCTTTGGCTAAAAAGGAATAATTTCCTTTTTCGTCGATGTAAATTGTTGGCATAATATATCTGGAGCCGAGATTTTTGTTATCACATGATCGTATTTGGGCAGCGCTGGATGCGCTTGCCAGCCAGAACAATCTTTCTGCTTCAGGCCTTGCGCGACAGGCGGGTCTGGATCCGACTTCTTTTAACAAGTCTAAGAGAGTAACGGGCGAAGGCCGTCCACGCTGGCCATCGACAGAATCAATTGCAAAAGCTTTAAGCGCGACATCAACCAAGCTATCTGACTTCATGGCACTGGTTGAGGATCGTCCGTTAAATGTGGTCGATATTGCTGCAAAGTTCAAAATGCCGACCATTCGAAATGTTCCGTTGCTGGGATTTGCACAGGCCGGAGTTGGTGGTTTTTTTGACGATGGTGGCTTTCCTGTTGGGCAAGGCTGGGACGAAGTTCAATTTCCGGCAGCAGATCACGATCATATTTACGCGCTGGAAGTGGCCGGTAATTCCATGGAACCGCTTTACCGTGATGGTGATGTGATCATTGTACAGCCAGGGGCCAGCATTCGTAAGAACGACCGCGTTGTTGTTAAAACCAAGGAAGGCGAGGTTATGGCCAAGCAATTGGCGCGTAAAACCGCAACTTTGGTAGAACTTGTATCGGTTAACCCAGAGCATGAAGACCGGGTTATTCAGCTCAAGGATATGGAATGGATCGCACGCATTGTCTGGGCCAGCCAATAAAAAGGCCTGAATATTTTCCAGCCTATTTACTCCTGAAAAACGGATGATCTATATGTTTATCCTCGACAGGCGTATTCTTGGATATATCCTACTAGCAATCATGCTTGGCCTTACCGGATGTGATGATCCGGATAAGAACAAAGAATCGACATCTGCACCTACCGACGTTGAAAAGACTATTCCCAAAGGAACAGAGGTTAGCAAAAGCGATAGTGAGTTAGAGACAGCGCGAAAAGACTTGCGCATTATCGGTGATGGCCAACTTCCCGCGCCTATCGTCAAAGACGATAAGATTGAGCGAATTGAACCTTTAGAAACCGCAGAAGAAAAAAACGCTGCTGAGAAGGCCCGCATTCCAAAAAAGCCAGACATATTTTCGCTACCTATAGCGATAACATCTGGCATTCTGACTTCTGGCGAAACAAGAATTACCCTCAATGATATTGTAGCCCCTGAAGCATCGGCTGTTTGCAATGGACAAAACGGCGAATGGCCCTGTGGCAATTTTGCAAAGTCAGCCTTGCAACGCCTGATACGAAGCCGATCCATCACATGCAATGGGGAATGGAAAGACACCAACGAATTTCAAGGTGCGTGTCAGGTCGCAGGAAGAGACTTGGCAAAATGGGTTATCGAACAAGGTTGGGCGAAAAGTTCCCATCCAAGCTTTACAGATGCCCTGAACTTGGCAAAGAGCGCGAAAAAAGGACTTTGGCGAGACTAATACACCTCGCCAATTCCGATGATATGTTTGCTAATTTGTCAGCTTACCGGAAAGAGCTTTAGAAATGAGAACCCGCGTTTCATCGATACCGTATAAGGCAACAAATGATCCGAAACGTGGCCCCTGATCTTCGCCAAGCAAGATCTGGTAAAGCGCTTGAAACCACTCGCGTAGATTTTCATATCCATGATCTTTTCCGATGGAAAATACTTCCGTCTGGATTGCCTCTCCATCACTTAATGGATCAATAGTAGCAAGTTTCTTATCCAGGTCAGCCAATGCAGCCTGCTCTGCCTCGGTTGGCGCACGAAATTGTTTATTCGGTTTAACAAAGTCAGCAAAATAACGGATTGCAAAACCAACCAATTCATCGAGTTTCGGGTGTGTTTTCGGTGATAAAGACTTATCGTAATTTGATATAAAGCCCCATAGGGTCGCTTTATCTTCAGAATTCGAAGCGCTCACGAGGTTGAGCAACATGGAATAAGACAATGGCATGCCGATTTTTGGCGGATTGCCGCTGTGGATGTGCCAAACAGGATTTGCAAGTCTTTGGGCCGCATCCTGATTTTCAAAGGCTGCCAAATGCTGGAAATACTCATCTACCTGACGCGGTATCACATCAAAATAGAGACGTTTTGCGGTTCTTGGTTTTGTGTACATGAACAGCGACAAGCTATCTGTTGGCGCATAAGTCAGCCATTCATCAATGGTCAAACCGTTGCCTTTGGTTTTCGAAATCTTTTGACCGTTTTGATCCAGAAACAGTTCATAGACAAAATGCTCTGGCGCACGGCCACCTAAGATACGACAAATTTTGTCATATAGATTGCTGTTGATCTGATGATCTTTGCCATACATTTCGAAGTCAACATTAAGGGCTGCCCAACGCATCCCAAAATCTGGCTTCCATTGAAGTTTCACCTGTCCGCCTTTGACCGACATCGTGATCTCTTCGCCGTCTTCATCGTCAAAAGTAATTGTTCCAGCCTCTGGATCGACCGATTTCATGGGAACATAAAGGACTTTGCCGCTTTTTGGCGAGATCGGTAGAAACGGGCTATATGTTGCCTGACGCTCCTCGCCCAGGGTGGGCAGCATAGCATCCATAATCTGCTGATATTTCGAGAGCGCATGCACCAGCATGTCGTCAAATTTTCCGGACTGGTAATAATCGGTTGCACTGGCGAATTCATAATAAAAACCAAACCGGTCCAAAAAGGCACGAAGACGGGCATTATTGTGATGCCCAAAACTTGGATATTCATTGCTGAAAGGATCAGGCACTACGGTCAACGGTTTTCCGATATGTGCGGCCAACATTTCCTGATTGGGAACATTGCCCGGAATTTTCCGCATACCGTCCATATCGTCCGAAAAGCAGAGCAACCGAATGGCTACTTTATCATGGGTCAGAACGCGAAACGCGTTAATCACCATTGTTGTGCGGGCCACTTCACCGAAGGTACCAATATGGGGCAGGCCTGACGGTCCATAGCCTGTCTCAAACAACACAGTTTCAGGAAAGCCTGTTTTTTCATAACGTTTGACAATCTTTCGTGCCTCTTCGAATGCCCAAGATTTTGAAACCAATGCAGCAGCATGGAGTTCGGGCGTAATATGAAGATCGGGCAAAGTTGCGCCTGTCATGTCAGTTTTCCGGTATATTTGAGAAGATTTATAGTCAGGTTGGGGTTTAAATCATGATACAAACAATGCCAAGCCAAAATCTTGGCCTATATGGTATCTTGTTTACAGTGATTGGAAATGCGGCGGGTAACAGACGCTTGATTTGCTAGCTTGTCTGATCGAAATATAGAATGCCTTCTAGAAGGAATTATTCAATGTCTGAAGCAACCATCCGTTTGTCGATCTTCATTGGGCTATTTGCCGTTATGGCCGCCTGTGAATATTTCGCGCCACGGCGCGAACTGCGTCCTGTGAAAACCAAACGCTGGCTCACCAATTGGGCAATTGTCATTATAGACTCAGTGCTTGTGCGCCTAGTGTTCAAAACAGCGGCTGTGGGCGGTGCATTGTGGGCTGCAGAAAACGGTGTTGGGCTGTTCAACATGATCACTGCGCCGATCTGGCTGGCTGTTCTCATCTCTTTTGTGGTGCTGGATTTCGCTATTTGGCTATCCCATGTGGCATCCCACAAAATTCCGATATTTTGGCGTATTCACCGGATGCATCATTCTGACGTGGATATTGATGTTACGACTGCCATCAGGTTTCACCCAATTGAAATTTTACTGTCCATGGTTTGGAAATACGCTGTTGTTTTGGCTCTTGGCGCGCCTGCGGTGGCTGTTCTGATATTCGAGATTGTTTTGAATGGCGGGGCCATGTTCAATCATTCCAATTTCAAATTACCGCTATGGGTGGACAAAATTCTGCGTATTTTGATTGTTACGCCGGATATGCACCGTGTTCATCATTCGGCTATCGGTGATGAAACAGACTCAAATTATGGGTTCAATCTTTCCATCTGGGACAGGATTTTCAAAACCTATATTGATCAACCTGAAATGGGTCATGATGGCATGACGATTGGCCTATCGGAGTGGCAAGACGAAAAGCCAGCTAATTTGATGTGGTCTTTATCGGTGCCGTTTATTTCTCAAAAGAAGCAGTAACTAAATGCTCCGAATTGGATCAGAAAAGACCGAAGGGAAAATAGCGAAGATAGAGTTCTTTGAAGATCCCTTTGTCATTGATTGCCTTCAGAGCGTAGTCAAAGCCTGCAACCAGATCAGAATCGGTTTTTGACGCAGCAATTGCTAGGCCAAGACCGAAATACTCTTCGGAAAGATAAGGCCCCCCGGAAAACCTGCAACAATCATCTGCCGCTGCAGAAGCCAACCAAAAAGACGCAGAAAGCGAATCTGTAAAGACCGCATCAACCTCGCCAGTTTTAAGAGCGTTAAACGCCAGTTGACGCGTTTGATAAGGTTTGAAAGCCCGCTCTACAAATGTGAGCGAAAAATACTCTTGATGCTCAGAATCAGCGACAACCCCAACGGTTTTCTTGAACAAAGCATCGTAGATCGGCTCCTCCAGTAATACATCTTTACGTGTGATAAAACGTCCTGGAATTTGCAGATATGGCCTGGAAAAGCTGTATTTCCCTCTGCTTTCAGCGCTGATTTCAATACCCGCAATAATTGCGTCGCCCTCACCTGCTTCCATGGCCTTTTCGAGTTCATCCCAGGGTAGCGCTTGGATCTGACATTTGGAAAGGACTTCCAATTCAGCGCAAATCGCCCTTGCAAGTTCTATATTGAAGCCGGAAAGACGTTTTCTTCGATCAATGAAATTAAATGGCGGAAAATCTGTAGTCGTCAGAAACTTAATGCGGGGTTTGGATGACAGGTCCGGTTTCACAAATCTCTCATTCGGATCCCAAAAATTCGGAATAAGAACATTTTGTGCATTTGCCATAATCGCCGAAAACAGCAAAATTATCGTAACAAAAAGGGATGTCTTTGAAATTTTCAATGTCGGTCTGCCATCTATTCACTGCACTTAAAACGTGTAAGATTGCTGGTGGGTAGATAAAAGCAATCTATCCGTTCATCAACCAATAAGGATGATTTAGCAGGTTGGACGGATTAGGGGAACACCGCAAATTTGCGGAAAAGATAAAATTGCGACGAGCTGAAATCGCTCAAACCCTGAAACGCGCACAAAAACAATTTTTAGTGCGGCATAACAATACAGGTACCGACTTCAAACTCATTGATGAGGGGTTGAGCTCGAAAACCGGATTAACACAAAACCAGACAGTCTTTCTTGCTTCATTGGCGCTGCTAACGGTTACTGGTTTCATATTCCTTCCAAACCTGACCATGGTGATCTTGGCAGCTGTATTCAGCTTTTTTTATCTCAGCGTCGTCTTATTTAGAGCTTGGGTCCTTGCTGATTTTGGCAAGCAGCCAATCGACATCTTCGACTTTTCTGATGAAATGCCCCAACAAAAATATGTAATCTTAAGTGCGCTCTATAAAGAACCAAACATGATTGGTGATCTAATTACCAGTTTAGATCGACTTCGCTGGAGCAAAGGTAAGAAAGAAGTTTACTTTCTTTGTGAGGCCTCAGACCAAGAGACAGTTTCCGCGATAGAAAAACAGACTTTACCAGATGGGTTTTTTCTCATCATCGTTCCAGAGGGAAAGTTACGAACAAAACCACGTGCATTAAATTATGCCCTTCGACGGGTAGAAGATGACTATCTAGTCATTTACGACGCGGAAGATAGGCCGCATCCAGATCAACTGCTGGAAGCTGTTGCAACTTTCAATAAATCATCTGATCAGGTTGTATGTCTACAGGCACCCCTGACCATAGATAATGAAATGGAGAGTATTTTAACACGTCTTTTTGCAATAGAATACATCACATTATTTCATGGTATTTTACCGGCGATAGCAAACCATCAAGCCCCCATGCCACTTGGTGGAACATCGAATCATTTCAAATTAAAGGATCTAAAAGAAGCTGGCGGGTGGGATTCGTACAACGTGACGGAAGATGCGGATTTAGGGATTCGGCTTGCGCGAAAAGGCAAGCTATGTGACGTGATAAATTTACCTACCTATGAAGAAGCTCCCACCGACTATGTTGCTTGGACCAAACAAAGAACCCGTTGGCTCAAGGGATGGATGCAAACATTGTTGGTACATTTGCGGCAACCTGCGCGGTTGTTCAGTGACATTGGCCCTGCAAATTTTTTCAAATTCAACATGATTTTAACAAGCGTCGTGGTATCGGTGCTCATCCACCCGTTGTTTCTAGGCGCATTTATTTTTCAAATCACAAATTATTTTTCTGGCAATAGCTTAAGCACTTATGAGGTGGCTATTACTGGGTTGAGCACCTTTAACTTGGTTGCTGGATATACCACCTATGGTGCCCTGGCATTTGCCACATTAAGGCAAACGAGAAAACAATCGTTACAGGCATATATACTTCTACTACCAATTTACTGGCTGATGGTTTCTGTCGCAGGATGGAGAGCGCTCTATCAATTGATATTCAGTCCCCACAACTGGGAAAAGACAAGCCATGGCAGCAAGAACAGGCCGCCAATTGAAAATCAAATATCCGTGACGAAATAAATTACTTAAAATGCTTAGAAAGCTTCAAGCCTTGCGCCTGATAGTTGGATGTCGCCAACTGCCCATAAAGCGCTGAAGGGCGGGCTAACATTTTTTCATAGACCAGCCTACCGACCAATTGTCCGTGCTCAAGGATAAATGGCACTTCGTGACTTCGCACTTCCAAGACCCCGCGCGCACCTTTTCCGCCAGCCTTAGCATGCCCGAAACCCGGATCAAAAAAGCCTGCATAATGGACGCGGAATTCACCAACCAATGGATCAAAAGGCACCATCTCAGCAGCATATAGAGGTGGCACATGGACTGCCTCTTGAGACACCAAAATATAAAATTCGTCGGGATCAAGGACGATGTCTTGCGAACCATGGTTGTAGATCGGCTCCCAAAAATCGTGTATTTCTAGGGCTGCTTTTTGGTCTACATTTACTACGCCAGTGTGACGCTTTCCCCGATAACCAACCAATCCGTTTTCATCCCCAGTCAAATCAATCGATAATCCGATACCTTGATTGTGGATATTGGGATCTGACGTGGCAACCAGAGTTTCGGTTTTATGCAATTTCAGCAGATCAGCATCAGAAAGCAAAGAATGGCCAATCCGAAACCGTATTTGAGACAACCGCGAACCAGTTTTCACAACTACGGGAAAAGTGCTGGGGCTAATTTCAAGATAGAGCTGGCCTTTATAACCTTTTGCAATCTGGTCAAAGCCCTGAGAGTAGTCCGTGATTACACGTGTGAAAATATCAAGACGACCCGTAGAGCTTTTTGGATTTGCTGAGGCTTCTATATGGTCTGGCAGGGCCAAACTCTCCAACAATGGAACAATATATACACAGCCTGTTTCGAGCACAGCGCCTTTTGTCAGGTCGAACTCATGTAACTTAAAGCGTTCCAGTTTTTCCTGCACCGAACTTTTTCCCGGGAGGAAGGATGCGCGGACCCGATAAGCTATTTCGCCCAACCGAAGATCCAGACTTGCCGGCTGGATTTGATCATCATCCAGCGCTTTGATGGTTTTTAGTGCGCCTTCGGCAAAAAGCTTCTCGATATGGCTGTCGGGTAAAATCCCGGTTTCTTGCTTTTCCATTGGCATTTAAACTCTGATCGTTGGTTTGCAGTCCCTGTTTCAGCCTGTGTACTTAATCATAGCATTGACGCAAAGGCCTTTCACGCGTAAACCACTGTTAATTGAGTTTTTGAATTCAGTGGTGATTTGGGCCGGTCGGCTTGCAGCCACTTTAAATAAGTCGCTAAAAGGGCCGTCTGCGAGAGCAGGTTGGAATCTGGTTAGCGATGCTAACTGGATTTTTTTGTTTTTGGAGCATGCCATGAAAGACCTATCGAAACCTACGAATTGGAAACCGACCACCTCTTTGGTGCATGGCGGCACGATGCGCTCTTCATTTGGCGAAACTTCCGAGGCACTTTATCTGACCCAAGGCTTTGTGTACGACAGCGCCGAATCTGCTGAAGCCCGCTTCAAGGGGGATGAAGAAGGCTTTATCTATTCAAGATATGCCAATCCAACGGTGCATATGTTTGAACAACGTATGTGTTTGCTTGAAGGAGCGGAAGACGCGCGGGCTACCGCTTCGGGCATGGCCGCTGTTGCAAGTGCCATTGGCTGCCAACTAAAATATGGCGATCATATTGTTGCGGCTAAAGCCTTGTTTGGCTCCTGTAGATGGGTTGTTGAGAAATTAATGCCTTCCTATGGCATCGAATGCACTCTCATTGATGGCAAAGACCTACAAGCTTGGAAAGCTGCGGTAAGGCCTTCAACAAAAGTGTTTTTTCTAGAAAGCCCAACAAATCCGACCTTGGAGCTTTGCGATATCCGCGCCATTGCAGATATTGCTCACGAAAATAATGCCAAACTGATCGTCGATAATGTATTTGCAACGCCGATGCTGCAATCACCCTTGGAGCTTGGGGCTGACATCGTGGTTTACTCGGCAACCAAGCATATTGATGGTCAAGGACGATGCCTTGGCGGGGTAGTTCTTTCTTCCAAGGATTGGATTGACGAGCATTTACATGACTATTTCCGTCATACAGGACCAAGCCTTAGCCCATTTAATGCTTGGGTTTTGCTCAAGGGATTAGAAACCCTTTCCTTACGGGTGCGCCAGCAAACGGAGACAGCCACGGCACTAACCAATCTTTTACATGGGCGGAAAGATATCCTTCGCGTGATCTATCCTGGACATGAAAGTCATCCCCAATACGACCTTGCTCAAAAACAGATGAAAGGCGGCTCAACGCTTTTAGCTTTTGAAATTGACGGTGGGAAAAAAGCAGCTTTTGCATTCGAAAATGCACTTCAGATAATTCGTATTTCCAATAATCTTGGGGACGCCAAAAGTCTTGTGACACACCCGTCAACGACAACCCATAAAAATCTATCAGATGAAGATCGAATTGAATTGGGGATTAGTGATGGATTGATCCGCTTTTCTGTTGGGCTAGAAGACAGCGAAGATTTGGCGTTGGATATTGAGCAGGCATTACACGCATCGGCGCAGGTTTAGTTCTCAAATTGTTCTTTTGCCTGCATAATGCGGGCGAGAGCTGTGTAAAAACAAATGGCGGCAAACAGATAAGCCAAAACCGGGAACCATGATGGGAACAGACAGACCAGCACAAAGACAGCTAGCGTCTCAGTTGCTTCGGCCAATCCGGTCGTAAAATATATCGACTTTGCTCCGCGTACTTCGCTGGATAAGCCTCTTTTTTGTGCCAAACCAGCATAGGCCAGAAAACTGGCGCCATTGACGTAAAAGGATAAAATCAAGACGGCCCCCGCCAGAGCGTTTGTTTCCGGATTGGCAACAATAAACGCTAGCGGGATGACCCCGTAAAATGCAAAGTCCAACACGATATCAAGATAGCCGCCAAAATCGGTAGAGCGGGTCAGTTTTGCGAGTGAACCATCCAGACCATCGGCAAGACGACTGATAAGCAGCAAGATCATTCCGACAAAAAACCATTGCATCGAAATCGCCATCGCGGCCAATAGACCGATAACAAAACCACCAATGGTCACCTGATCCGGCGTTATGCCAGTCGCCTTCAATTTTTCAGCGAGCGCCATCAGATAAGGATCTATTAGTTTTCTTGCGCTGCCATCCAGCATAATTACTTCCTAGCCTGCTCAAATTGAAATGCGGAATTCTTGCCTTCGACCCTATATCGATTTAATGGATAACATGCCAATCACACTTGCCTGAAACGCATTGGCAATTCACACTAGGGTTTTAAACGGATAAACGCCGCCCATGTATCTTGAGACCACCCATGACATTTCGGTAAACGTCTTACCAGTTTATATTGATGAACGCTCTGACCCTGAGCGTAATCTGTATTTTTGGGCATACCAAGTGACCATTCAAAATGACAGCAAGGACACGGTTCAGCTGCTCAATCGCTATTGGCACATTACCGATGGCAATGGAGCTATTGAGGAGGTCGCTGGTGAGGGCGTTGTTGGAGAGCAGCCCATAATAGCGCCGGGAGAACAATACGAATATACCAGTGGATGCCCGCTCAAAACGCCCTCAGGAATAATGGTCGGGCATTATGAGTTGCAAATTCAAAACGGCGCCCTGATAAAAGTCGCCATTCCTGCATTCTCACTGGATTTGCCAGATGCCAACCCCTTATACAACTAAGTCAAAACAACCGGATTTCTTTTCGGTCATGCGACCGATCATGCTAGTCAACGGGTTATTGTTGATGACGCTTGGCGTTTCCATGTTGATCCCAGCAATTGTCGACGTATTGGCGAATAATTTGGATTGGCAGGTTTTTGTCTCGGCTTCCCTGCTGACCACGCTGATTGGAGCAGGCCTTTATGCGGGCGCGCGCGGCACCGCGAGTCACATGAGTACCCGCCAAGCCTTTGTGATGGTGACGCTTGCCTGGATTGTACTCCCACTCTTTGGATCCCTTCCCTATCTCTGGTCAGGCATTGTTCCTAGTTTCACCGATGCGATGTTTGAATCCATGTCTGGTATTACTACGACAGGTTCAACTGTGATTGTCGGATTGGACTTTGCACCACCGGGAATTTTATTGTGGCGCGGCATTCAGCAATGGCTTGGGGGACTTGGTATCATTGTGATGGCCGTTGCCGTATTGCCGATGTTACAAATCGGCGGCATGCAGCTTTTCAAAATCGAAGCTTTTGATACAGCTGAAAAAATCATGCCACGGGCAACACAAATTTCCGGGTCGCTCACTATGATGTTCGTCTTGATTACCTTCATGTGCACAATTGCCTATTTGGCTGTTGGAATGAAAATTGATGACGCAGTCATTCACGCCATGACGACTGTAGCAACAGGCGGCTTTTCCACCAAAGACGCTTCTCTAGCTTATTTCGATAGCTACTGGGTCGACGGCGTTGCTACGGTTTTCATGGTTGCTGGCTCCATTCCATTTATTCTATTTGTGCAGGCAATGGGCGGGAATGTTGGCGCATTGTTTCGCAATTCTCAGGTTCGCACTTTTTTAGGGTTATTGTTTATTCTGACGCTTGTCGGTTGGTGGCTGCATCCCGAGAGAGAAAATCCGATTTTAGGATTTTTTCATTCTCTACTGAACGTTACATCACTGGTAACTGGAACAGGATATACAACGACTGACTATAGCTCTTGGGGATATTCTTCTCAGATATTCTTTTTCCTGATCATGTTTATCGGCGGCTGCGCTGGCTCCACCTCATGCGGTATTAAAATTTTCAGGTTTCAAATCCTCTTTGAAACCTTGAAACAACATATCAAACGGACCTTGCAACCCAACGGCATATTTGTGATGCATTATAACGGCAAATTGCTGAAAGATGATGTTTCTGCTGCTGTTATGAATTTCTTTTTCCTATTCGCCATTATTTTTGCAATCGTCACGATTATGCTCAATGCTTCTGGTTTGGATATCATTACCGCAACATCTGCAGCAGCCACAGCGCTTGCCAATGTTGGACCAGGAATGGGCGATATCATCGGGCCTGTCGGAAACTTCAAGAGCCTGACAGAGCTTCAAAAATGGATTTTAACCGCAGCGATGCTGATTGGACGACTTGAACTTTTGACGGTTCTTGTATTGCTGCTACCGCGCTTTTGGCGGGTATAAACAACGCAGCTTTCAGCACTACACGCTATAAAAGCTCAGCCTTATTCAGCTGGCAGCTGCCGTTTCGGTTCGCGTGATGAACTGAAAACCGTTCTTAACAACCAGCGAATATCGTCGCCAATACAAATGAATGCTGGAACAAGGAACAATACCAGTAACGTTGCAACTCCAAGACCGAATATAATCGTCACAGCCATCGGCAAGATAAATTGTGCCTGTACGCTTTTTTCAAACATCAATGGTATCAACCCACCAATCGTCGTCAGCGAGGTTAACAAGACAGCACGAAGTCTGTCGCGGCTCGCGCCCGCAGCTGCTTCAACAAGATTGTCGCCTTCATCCTTAATGCGCTCCAGCATTCTACTGACCAGAATGATTGAATCATTGACCAAAATCCCGGTTAAACCGAGCAGGGCTATAAACGACATGATGCTTAATTTAAATCCTAATATCCAATGGCCAAATACTGCGCCCACTAGGCCAAATGGAATAATCAGCATGATTGCGAAGGGGAGAAAATAGCTGGAAAATACCCAAGCTAGAATAATGTAAATAACCGAGAGCGCTACAATCACGCCATATCTCAAATCGGCAAAAGACTTTTCACGCTCAGCATTTCTTCCGCCAAATTCATAGGTCACGCCAAACTTGGAGGCCGTGGCAGGAAGCGCTGACTGCTCAAGCTGTTCGACTGCCTGTTGGGTCGTCAAAATATCGCTATCAAGATCAGCAGTGACTGACACAATGGTCTTGCCATTCTGCCGCCTGATCGCGGAAAATCCCTGTCTTTCCGTTAGGCTAACCACTTCTGTCAGCGGAACAAATTCACCTGTTGAAGAACGCAGTTCGAAGTTCCGCAAAGCTGCAGTTCCCTCATGCTTGCTGATGCGCGAAACGCGTATTGCTACTTCATCATCACCAGACGCAAATCTGCGTGGAATAGCACCTTCAAAGGCTTCTCTGATTTGGCGACCTACATCGTCAATATTAAAACCAAGCGAAGAACCACGAGGGGTAAGCTGCATGATCAGTTCGGGCTTGCCATAAGGCAAATCATCAGAAACGCCGCTTACGCCTGGAAGCGCTTCAACAATCACGGTTATTGCGGCGGCGGCTTCTTTCAAGGTTTTCACGTCGGCCCCAGTAATTTCAAGATCAACATCTCTTCCTGGAGGGCCACCTCGAGACTCAAAAACAGAAACCCGTTTTAGTCCGGCTACCTTCGGGAGATTTTTGCGCCACTCACTCACAAATTCAGGGGTTCTAACAGTCCGCTCCTCAGATGAAGTCAACTGAATTCTAATTTGCGCGAGATTATCTCCAACATTCCGTCCCGATGAGCCCAATGTAGTGAAAACGGCAGCAACCAGTTTTTCATTTCCACCAGTCAATTTGTTCTCAGTGGCGGCTAACGACTGCTCAACTGCACTCACGACTTCTTTAACATGTGCTTCTGGAATGCCCGCATTAAAGGTCAAGTGGGCATTGATGTTCTCAGATTCAGGCGATGGGAAAAACTCGAATTGTACGCGTCCGCCACCTAAATAAAGTCCATAAAACACGACCATCATTATGCCGATGGCAATGGACACAGTTACATAACGCCATGTGATCGAGAGCTGAACCAATACGTTGAACGGGCCATCACGAAATTTGGTAAAACCCCTATCAAACGATCGTCTGAACCAATTTTCATTTTCCAGATCAAGCCGTCCAGAGGTAGCGCTACTTGCCTTTCTAGAGAACAGTTTTCCTGAAATCCAAAAACCAGCTTCAAGGGCAGCGCCCAATAAAAGAGACGCAGAGATCAAAACTGCCATAAATGCCAGCAATCCATTTTCTGTTCTAAAGCGTGCAATATCGCCAAAGAAACCGGCGCTAAATTGATCGACTGCACCGTGTGAGGTTCTGGTCATCACTGCAATAATGAAAACACCGATTACCAATGCAAAAAACAAATGACGCCAAAACGACCATTTCTTTTTCTGTCTTGGTTGAAGCGTATGAGCGAGATGACCCGGCAAGATAAAGAAACATTCGATCAAACTAGCAATCAACACTGCCACGACCACTACCGGCATTACGCCCATGATCTGGCCAATGGTATCGCGAACAAGAAGAATGGGCGCGAAAGCAGCGACGGTTGTTGCCATTGCCGCAAGAACAGGAACGATCATTCGTCCTGCACCATTTTCCGCAGCTTCATAAGGCCCATCACCCAAAGCAAAGCGGGTTGCTGTATGCTCGCCGACAACAATCGCATCATCAACAATAATGCCAAGCATCATAATCAAAGCAAACAATGAGATCATGTTAATCGTCTGGCCAAACAACATCATGAAACCGATTGTTGCCAACATTGCCACTGGAATGCCGGCGGCAACCCAAAAAGCCACACGGGCATTGAGGAATATAAACAAGGTACAAACTACGATCACGAGACCCGTTAAACCATTCCATACGAGCAACATGATACGGGCCATCAACGAGTCGGCGCTAACGTCATATTTTTGCATTACAATGCCGGGCGGCAAGGCATCGATTAACTCAACAAGATAGTCGTCCAGGATTTTTGCCGTTGCCAAAGTATCTGCAGTTGGCGCGCGTTGAATGGTTATCTGAATCGCATTTTTGCCTTTGGAAAGTCCTTGAGCGTCGCCATCTTCATAACCAAATTCAATGTTGGCAAGATCCTTGAGCAATATCTTTTCGCCACTGGCAAATGATTTGACTTCAATACCACCCAATGCTTTGGGATCTTTAAACTCTGCTATAGTGCGGATCTGTTTTTCAACGTCACCATCCATTTGGCCTGATGGCAAGTCACGGCTGTTACCAGCAATTTTCTGGGAAATGTCACCAATCGACATACCGACGCGGCGGAGTTCCCTTTCTGGAATTTCGACCTGAATCTCAGGATCGCGCATGCCGTCAAAATCGACCTTGTCGATACCCCTTGCAATCAAGTCATCGCGGATGGTTTTGGCATAAACGCGAAGCGTATTTTCAGGGACATCGCCGGAGATGGAAATTTTTGCAACGCGGTCAAAAAACGCAACACGGCGTATTTTCGGTGCATCTGAATCTTCTGGTAAGTTATTAATAGCCTTTACCGCTGATTCAACATCAGCAGTCGCTTTTTGCATATCGGCTGTCCGCTCAAACTCCAGTGAGATCGTGCCTGAACCTTCACGCGAATAAGAGTCCATCTTGGTGACACCATCAACGAACCGAACTTCAGGCTCGATGATTTGTAATATGTTACTTTCGATATCTTCTGCGCTAGCACCGGGCCAAGAAACAGTGACCGTGACGTTTGGAATTTCAAGCGTTGGAAAAAATTGAGTATTGATCCGACCCAGCGAAAACACTCCAAACAGGATCAGCATGACCATGATCAAATTGGCAGCATTTGGATGGCGGGTTATTATGCTGATGATACCGCCTGTCTCAGCCGCATCATCCAACTTTCCCTGATCGCTCTGGCCAGCCATGGTCTAATTAGCCTCTGTATTGGCTGAAACTGGCTTGCCTGAGGCTTCAGCTCCTTCAGGTTTATTTTTTCTAACTGGATCAGGGTCACCTTCTTTGCGTACTTTCAACCCAGCGCTAATTTCTGAAATACGTGTAATTAAAACTTCTTCGCCTTGTTGTAAGCCGCTGGCGATGAGCACAGAATCCCCATCAAATGCTGCCAACGAAACTTTCCGCTCTGCCAGTTCACCCTCTTCGACGACATAAACTGTGTCGCCGTGGTAGAGCGCTGAATCAGGCAAAATGATGTGATCCTTGTAGGCACGGTCTGGAACTTTGATTTCCACAAATGCACCAGGGCGCATCGTCACCGAATGAGCCGCAGTGCCAATAGTTGCGAACACTTCAACGCCGCCGCGGGCCGATGCAATTTCTGCACCGATACGGTCTATGGATCCTGGAAACGAATAATTGATCCCACCCACATTCCAAATGACCTCGACTGAGCGATCGATTAGTCCACTATCATCAGCTTGCAATCGGCCAAATTGCTCATTGGTTAGTACAAACCGCGCTTCAAGCGTGTCGCTTTGATACATGGAAACCTGAATGTCATTGGCATTGGCCAATTTGCCAACTTCAGCGCTGCTGGAGCGGATAGTGCCTGAAAAAGGCGCCAGCAATTTGGTGTTTTCTAAATCGCGAACTGATTGCTCGATCTTCCATTCCAGACGCTCGGCTGTTGCCTGTAATTGGCGAATTTTAGCGTTTTCTGCCTCAATATTAATCTCACTTTGCTCGGCGGCCAAAGAACGTTGGGAAAGGATCAGTTTCCTTTCTTCCAATTGCTTTTCTGTAGCTGTTCCTCTAGCGCGCAATTGGGTGATACGAGCCAGATCGCTCTTAGCGAGTTCAAGCTGATCAAGGGCGCCTTGCAAGCGCGATTGCTCCAAGCGGACTCTTGTACTTGCTTCTTCCAGTCTTCCTTGAGTTTCCAGCGCATTTGCTTTGGCTTCTCGCAATTGCCCATCATAAGTAAATGGATCAATCTCCAGCATTACTTCGCCCTGCTCAACTTTTCCGCCTGATTTCAACTTGTCGCTGACCAGAACAATGGCACCTGAAACAAGGCTGCGCAGCTCAACCGATCGTCCTGCCAACACCTCGCCATAAAGGCTAAAAACGGGCTTTACCGTTTCGAGATTGGCCGAGACTGTATCCACGGTATAGACGGTCGGGAAAATGGGTCTTTTGGCAATTTCCGGCTTGGTGTTCACCAAGCGCATGGTTGCTGCAAACGCTATTCCTAGAACAAGCGCCATCAAGACTATCTGCATAAAGCCTTTCGCCAATATTTTCAGGAGTGTTGTCTTTTTAGATGGCTCTTGAAGTGCCTGATATTCCTCATTGAGGAATTGATCATTATTTTGCAGCATGAATTTTCCGATCAGCGGAACAGGTCTCTTATCTTGCTATGCAACATATCGTAGTTTTCACAGTCGGCAAGTTACAAAGAATTCACAAAAACTCTAATTGAGCGTGTAAAACTGTGCCAAGAACTAATTGTCGACCTGCTCTACAAAGCTGTTTTCTTCAAAATACCATCACCGAATGATTAGTTTTCAAGATCAGCTTCGACGATTTCATAATTGGCATTGCAAAATTCACAATTCGACGTGATTTTTCCTTCAACCCAACTTTCTGTTAGCTCTTCAGCCGCAAGCGTTTTTAAAACGCCAACAATTTTATCTTTGTTGCAACTGCATTGATCGCGAACTTTCGGACCTTCATGAATATGAACGCCGTGCTCATGAAAAAGACGAAACAACAATATCTCGGCATTGATTTCAGGATCCGTCAATTCATCATCGCTGACGGTTGCCACCAAGGCATGAGCTTCTAGCCAAAGATCATCACGCTCATCGCTGATTGCAGCGTATTGGCCGTCCGGGGCATCTCCGCCGGGCAAATCCCGGATTGTCAAACGATCGTTAGATTCAGGAAGGAACTGAACAAGAATGCCGCCAGCACGCCAATCTCTCGTAGAGCCCTTACCCACATCAGATGGCGTAATATATTCAGACACCGCAAGACGCACATGGGTTGGAATTTGTTCTGACTGACGGAAATAGGCTTGCGCCACTTCTTCCAGTGTGGTCCCGTCCAATTCCACAATACCTTGATAACGTTGGGTATGACCGCCTTGATCAATGGTCATTGCCAAAATGCCTTTACCAAGCAAGGCTTCTGGCGAAGTTGCTTTCTCAGCAGTAGCTTTTGCAAGTTTCTCCTCGTCGAAGCTGGCATAGGCTCTGATCGCATCTGGTGTTTTGAAATCCACAACAAGCAAAGAAACCGGCCCATCGGTTTGCGTTTGAACCGTAAAGCGCCCGTCGAACTTCAATGATGTGCCAAGCAGAACCGTCAAGACAATGACTTCACCCAATAATTTTGAGACAACATCAGGATATTGATGGCGCTCCAATATAGCCGTGAGCATCGGACCCAATTGAACCGAGCGTCCGCGAACTTCAAGCGCAGATACGTGGAAGGGAACTATATAATCATCCCCTGCTGGGGTGAATTGTGAAGCGGGATCTCCGCCCACGATGATTTGCTCGTCTTCAGACATTCGAATATTTCCAGAATTAGGTTTTGTGTTCTGATTTTGATTTTTCAGAACGCTAGTCGATTAGGCCCATACACCAGGACATAATACTTTTTTGCGCATGAAGCCGGTTTTCCGCTTCATCAAACACAACTGATTGCGGTCCGTCCATGACTTCACTGGTTACCTCTTCGCCGCGATGGGCTGGGAGGCAATGCATAAACAAAGCATCTTTATCAGCATGGGCCATCAATGCTTCATTGACCTGATAAGGCATGAAAACATTGTGGCCGCGCGCCCGGTGTTCTTGGTTCATGGAAATCCAGCAGTCGGTCAGCACACAATGGGCATTTTTTACAGCTGACACAGGATCATCGGTGACCACTACTTTTCCGCCATTGGCATTTGCCCAATCGACAAATTTCTTTTCAGGCTCAGAGCCTTGGGGCACTGCCACATGCATCTCATATCCAAAAAGAGCCGAACCTTCGATAAGCGAATGAAGAACATTATTGCCATCGCCGGACCAAGCAAATTTCTTACCTTTTAATGGCCCATGATGCTCTTGGAACGTCATAAGATCCGCCATGATCTGACAAGGATGTGTATCGTCTGTCAGTCCATTGATAACGGGAACACTGGCATGCTCTGCCAATTCGCTCATGCGCGTATGATCGGTCGTGCGGATCATGATAATATCCACGTAACGCGACAAGACTTTTGCCGTATCGGCAATCGTCTCAGAGCGCCCCAACTGCATTTCGCTGCCTGAAAGAAATATCGTTTCGCCGCCTAATTGACGCATCCCTACGTCGAAAGAAACGCGGGTGCGGGTCGATGGTTTTTCAAAAATCATCGCCAACATTTTACCAGCCAAAGGCTTTTCCAAGGAAGACGGGTCAGTTTTGAGAACGGACTTCACTTGCTTCGCATTTTCTAAGATAGACGCAAGTGTGCCTTGATCCATTTTTGAAATATCGAGAAAGTGGCGAGGTTTATTAGTCATGTCATTTATACCAATTTTCCAGATCGAAGTGAAAAAATCACAGTCGGATCTGGTGAAATTTTATGCCTTTTGGTTCATATCTTCCAAGGCCGCGATCATTTTTTCATGGGCCAGTCGCAACTCATCATCCGTAATGTTTAGCGGCGGGGCAAAACGCACGACATTATCGCCAGCACTAACGGCAAGAACACGATGGTTTCTAAAGGCTCCAATAATATCGGTGTTAGGAACTCTTGCTTTTAATCCCAGTAAAAGACCATTGCCTCTCACGCCTTCGACAAGATCAGGAAAACGATCAACGATTTCAGCTAAATGTTGGCGCATGATGATGCTTTTTTGGCACACGCTCTCTAGGAACCCCTCTTCAAGGACAATATCCAATACCGCATTTGCGACAGCCATCGCCAAGGGGTTGCCGCCGAAAGTCGTTCCATGTGTGCCTACTATCATGGCTTCGGCAACTGCTTCTGTGCCAAGGCATGCACCAACTGGAAAGCCGCCACCAAGTCCTTTGGCGGAAGCAAGAATATCCGGCGCTGCTTCACCATTGGCACCAGCCCATTCATGGGCAAACAATTTCCCGGTTCTGCCAATGCCTGTCTGCACTTCATCATAGATCAGCAAAATACCATTGGCATCACAAAGCTCACGAAGGCCACGCAGACATTGATAAGGTACAGAACGAATACCGCCCTCACCTTGAATAGGCTCAATCAGAATAGCTGCAGTTTCGTCATCAATGGCAGCCTTCAAAGCATCATGATCTCCAAATGGCAATGAAATGAAGCCTTGGGTCTTGGGGCCAAAACCTTCGAGATATTTCGCCTGACCACCCGCTGCAATCGTTGCCAAAGTGCGCCCGTGAAAAGCACCCTCGAAGGTCAAAATATTGACGCGCTTCGTGTCGCCTCTTGAATAATGGTAGCGACGGGCTGTCTTGATCGAGCATTCCAGCGCCTCAGCACCCGAATTGGTGAAAAACACTTTCGAAGCAAAACTGTTGTCACACAAGCGGGATGCTAGTTTCTCTTGACCTTTGATCGAGAAAATATTGGCGGTATGCCATAATTTATCAGCCTGATCTTTAAGCGCCGCAACCAGATGAGGATGAGCATGACCGAGGGAATTGACCGCTATGCCGCCCGTCAGATCTAGATATTCCTGATCATTGCTATCGAAAAGGCGCACACCCTGACCTCGTACAAATTCTACTTCCGGATGGGCATAGGTAGGAAATGTGTGTTTCTCTGAGTTCATGATGTTGCGATCCAAATTACGCTGGTTTTTTAAGCTTCAAAGCCGCTTTCATGCTCCAACTTTCACAAAGCATGAAAGCAAACAGCCCGCCGCTTGGGCGAGCTGATAAATAATCGACTTACATTGCCCATTATATAGCATAAGTGCAGGGGTAAGTGTCAATCTGCCCCTGACTATTCGCGAGAACCTCTGGGTTTCATAGATTTTGGCGATCTCGCCAGAAAAGGCGCAAAATTGAGAGAAATTCTGTGACTTATTTGTCCCTGTGGATAAAAACTCAAAAAAATGCGCAAAACTGATTCTGCTTTCCACAGTTAACTGAAATCAAAATCCTGAATTTGGGGATAAAGTGAAAAAACGATTCTTAGTGGCATGGGCCGCCTTGTCACTGACTCATTGGCTACGCTAATGTCTTTCAGGTTCCGGGAAAGTTTAATTGGGGCCGGAAATTACGAGTTTTTAAGGCTTTTGGACCGTCGCGGGAATACATTTCGCAGATGGGGAAAGTTCTTTGCGGCAAATGAAATACGGAAAGATTTAAATATGTCTTGGACGGATGAACGAGTAGATCGCCTGAAAAAGCTATGGACCGATGGATTGAGCGCAAGTCAAATTGCTGCTGAACTCGGTGGCGTAACCAGAAATGCGGTTATTGGCAAAGTACACAGACTTGGCCTTTCAGGCAGGGCCAAAGGTAACAACCAGACAGCAAATGCGCGCAGAAAACCAGCCGCGACCAAGAACACCGGATATACAAAAGCGCCCAAGCTGGTTGGTGCTAATGGTAAGACAACATCGTCTGCGCCTAGTGCACCTAAGCCAGCGCCGGTGCTTGATATTGAAAAACCAAAACCTATGATGCTGAACTTGCTTCAATTGACAGATTCTACCTGCAAGTTTCCTATTGGTGATCCTCAGGAAGAAGATTTTGGTTTTTGTGGCGCATCACCAAGAGATGACGATCCCTATTGCGAATATCATTGCCGTTTAGCGTATCAGCCAGCTGGCGAACGTCGCCGCGATAGATCAGGTAGACCACAATCACAATTGCCATCAGCAGCCGGGCAAGCGCGAGCAAGCTGAATTTAAACCATCAAATATCAGACTGTATTTAGGCGGGAACTTCCCGCCTATTTTTTTGTGCGAAGCTTATGTTACTCGTACTACTCTTGAGGAAAAAGCCCTTAGTTTAAAGCAATTCAAGCTTGATCTTGGCGCATTCCGGCTTATCCTAGAAACTCTGAAACAAGGGGACTTCCATGGTAACTATACCTGACGCACCGATCATTGATCTTGAAATAGATGGCAAGAAACGAACCTTTGATCTGGACGACCCCAAATTGCCCGATTGGGTTAAAGAAGGCGCATTTGCCAGCGATGGGTACCCTTATGACAAAATACTGAAATGGAAAAAATACGAAAAAGAACTCGAGGCATTACAGGCTGAATTGGTAAAAGCGCAATTCTGGCTGCAAGACAGCGGGAACCGTGTGATGTGTCTTTTTGAAGGACGTGATGCGGCCGGCAAAGGCGGCACTATCAATGCGGTGAAAGAAAACCTTAATCCAAGAAATGTAAGAACCGTGGCTTTGTCCAAGCCATCTGATACGGAACAAGGCCAATGGTATTTCCAACGCTATGTCACACATTTTCCAACTAAGGGTGAAATGGTGCTGTTTGACCGCTCTTGGTATAATAGAGCAGGCGTGGAGCCGGTGATGGGGTTTTGCACTGCTGACCAGCACCAGAAATTTTTGGGTGAGGCCCCAGCTCTGGAGAAACTGATTATCGATGAAGGAATTTATTTCTTCAAATTCTGGCTAAATATCGGCCAGGAAATGCAGCTAAAACGTTTTCATGACCGTCGACACGATCCGGTCAAAGTCTGGAAATTATCGCCTATTGATATCAAGGCTTTGGATAAGTGGGACGATTATAGCGCTGCGAGGGATTTAATGCTGAAAAAGACCCACACAAAATTTGCGCCCTGGACTATTATAAAAGCAAATGACAAACGCCGCTCGCGTATAAATGCTGTTAGAACCATTTTGACGGCTCTGCCTTATGCTGACAAAGACTTGGACCAAATTGGCCAAATCGATAAAAAAATCGTCCTCTCACCAAGTGTTTAAGACAGGAATTTTATTAGGCGTCGGGCAATCTCAAGCGAACGTAAATCACATCAATAGCATCACCATTTCCGCTTGAGTCGGCATCATTAGTGATGTCTGTATTGATCGCAAGATATGCCCGTTCACCTTGCTTGACCCCTGCAGATAAATCGAGGGCAAAGACAATACGCTCCGGCTGGGTTCCGACACGAAACCTTTTCCTGCCGCAAATGCTGTCACCAGCAAAATCACATTCTATTGCAAACTGGGCTGGGCCATTTTGGCCAGACTTCGCGTACAATTCCACAGTTATCGATTTGCCGGAAATTTGATTCAACACACCCTTTTCCAACTCAAGCAAAATTGGCTCCGCACCACTTGCAGTCAGTGCGCCCTGACGCACAGATTGAAGACGGAGGATTTGTTGATTTTGCTGGGTGATCAGTTCAGCCGATCCACGTCCGGCTGTCACTAAGGCTGACAAATCAGTTGGTTCAAGCAGAGTAATGAAGACGCTGCCGTCTTCGGCAACTTGTGTTTCGCCAACAGGGCCTAAAACGACACCTGAGTTTGGAGACACATCGGAGTCTGGCATGTTTGCCAAAAGGGCATACAAAATCCAAAGGATAATCAAGACAACGGCAATTGCTATAAAGATCGGCCATATGCGGCGTAGAAGAGGGTTCTTTCTTTTATAGACATGAACAGGTTCGCGCGGGGCGTCGTCATAATCGAATGTATCGGCACGAACATCATCTTGCGCAACATCACCAAGATAGGCATCGACTTTTTCAGGGATTGCAAAATCATCTTCAAATACAGGTTCGGCAGGACGACTTGGCGCTTGCCATGCCTTGGGTATTGGCTGCGCAGGTCTGGCTTGAGGGGATGGTGCTGCTGGTGCCGCGGCTGGTATTTGTTCGCTGCGCACTGGTTGGGTGGGTGGCGCAGTGGGAGAAGAAGGAGCCGAGTTGGGCGCAGGCGGCGCTGGTTGTTGCTGGGTCTTTGCGGTTGATACCGATGGAAATAATGGCTCAGGCTTATAGGTAGAAGGAAGCAGCGCTTCCAGTTCATCGATGATGTCTGGCTCCGCATTAGGTGTTGCCGGTTGCTGTTCGTTGTGAACTGGACTTTGAGTGACGGGAATAGATATTGGCGCCGCTGCAGGAGCCTGCTCAACCCGCGGTGCTTGCTCTTCAAATATCTGTGGCGCAACCGGTTCTTCAAGTGGTTTACTAAGGCTCAAATCAGGGGTTGGGTCGCGTTGTTCCTCTGGCACTGCCATAGGTGGCGGATTATACCGCGCTTCAATCAACGCAATTGAGGTTTCAAGCTTTTCAAAATGATGACGAACAGCATCGTCAGAAACGATACCGGTCTTTTCAAGCATCTTGACCAAAGCATTTCGAGACGACTGGTATACCCGTTCACGTATAGACGGATCAGCAGAATCCTGTTTGGCCAATGCCTGATTAATGAGCCCCTCAAAATCAGCCAAGAATTAGTTTCCTTTTAAATGACTTTTTTCTGTTTATGAGCATAAGATGCAGATTGCAACTGCGGCTATCGGTTTGAGAGGTATTTGTTGCAATAGTTTATGGTCAAACCATATCCAAAGCCCATATAAGGCTTTCTGGTTGATTTTTTTAATAAGATTTAATATTGACGTTTACGATAACGTCAATTCTGAGGAGAAGATAATGCTGCCGCCTATTTTAAAAGACGATCTGTCCATTCCCGTAGTTGGGGCACCTCTTTTCATCATTTCAAATCCTGATCTAGTTATTGCCCAGTGCAGGGCAGGTATCGTTGGTTCTTTTCCGTCCTTGAACGCAAGGCCCATCGAGCAATTGGATGAATGGTTGACCCGCATCAATGAGGAACTTGCGGCCCACAAAGCACAGTTTCCTGAAAAAAAGACGGCACCTTTTGCAGTCAATCTAATTGTGCATGGATCGAATGACAGATTGATGGAAGACATCAAATTAGTCGTGAAGCACAAGGTACCAATCGTGATTACATCATTGGGCGCAGTGCCTGAGGTCAACTCGGCTATCCAGTCCTATGGCGGCATCACACTGCACGATATTACCAATCAAAAACACGCGCATTCAGCGATCAACAAAGGCGCAACGGGTCTTATCGCCGTTGCGGCAGGTGCTGGCGGGCATGCGGGCAAACTCTCCCCGTTTGCACTGATTCAAGAAACACGTGAATGGTTTGACGGGCCATTATTGCTGTCAGGTTCTATTGCAAATGGCGGAGCAGTATTGGCCGCTGAAGCAATGGGTGCTGATATGGCCTATATCGGCTCGCCATTTATTGGAACTCACGAAGCTCGGGCAGAACCAGAATACAAACAGGCGATTGCAGATTATTCCGGTGAAGACATTGTATATACCAATTTGTTTACAGGCATTCATGGCAATTACTTAAAAGCTTCTATTCTGAATGCTGGAATGGACCCAGACAATCTTCCTGAAAGCGATCCATCTAAAATGGACTTCGGTTCAGGCGGCGGTTCAAAAGCAAAGGCATGGAAAGATATTTGGGGTTGTGGCCAAGGTATTGGCGCAATCAAATCCGTCACATCCACTCAGGAATTGGCAGATCGTTTGATCCGCGAATATAACGAAGCGAAAAAACGCATCGGCGTCTAGTGCACATTATCAATGCTAATCGCGAAGTTTAGAATTTCGCGATTAGATTGGGTTCGGGGAAACACTTTGCGGCCAGCCCGTTTTTCTGCTGCCAGTCACCAATGGAACGCCTTGTTTTGAAGCCCGGCAATCCATCTGCCCCGCCCACATCATAGCCAAGGCCTTCCAAGCCTCTTTGAATTTTGGCAACGTCAGATCGATACATGCCGCCGACCTTGCCCCAATTTCCTGAAAAAGCACTGCCGCCAAATTGAATACGGTCACCTGCGTGACCAACGAACAAGGCATAAAGGTCTGACTTATTGTATTCTTTGATGACAAAGAAATTTGGCGTAACGATAAAGGCTGGGCCAAACCAACCAGCTGGAAGCATAAGGTAGCCCTCACCTCTTAGCTCATGGGAGGGGAACGGCTTTCCGTTGACGCGAATAATTCCCATTTTCGCCCAGTCGTCAATCTTTTGGCCTTGATCAGGCCCTTCCAAAGCGCAGGAAATCGAATTTGGCAAGTTTACTTCAAATCCCCAGTCTCTTCCCTTTATCCAACCTTTGTCCGCCAGATAACCGCCGATTGAACCAAGCGTGTCGGGTACCGAATTCCAAATATCGGGAACCCTATCACCATCAAAATCACGGGCATGGGCAAGATATGACGTTGGCATAAATTGAGGTTGGCCTAGCGCACCAGCCCATGAGCCGCGCATTGCGTTGATAGAAACGTTTTTCTTTTCGACCATTTGCAATGCTGCCAGCACCTCACCACGGAAATAATCTTTGCGGCTTGCCATAAAGGCCTTGGTGCCTAAGACCTCAAACGCATTATAAGGAATTTTTGCATTTCCGAACGCTGACTCCCTGCCCCAAATAGCAAGAATGATCCTGCCAGGCACACCCGTTTGGCGCTCGACTTGCTTTAATACAGAGCTATATTTTGAAAAGCGTTGTTTGCCGCCACTGATCACACCACCAATAATATTCTCTGCGAAATAGGCCGAAGGCGAGCGAAACTCAGCTTGGCGCTGTTTCTTCGGAACTTTCTTCTTTGCACCTGGAACAATCAAATCAGGCAAATCAAGATTGGGTTTGACGCCCGCAAAGGCAGCATTGAATGTGTCAGCACGCACGCCAATTCTTTGCGCTTCCGGCCACAAGTCTTTAGCAAGCCATTGCTGGAACTGATTGTTGATATCAGCCGCATTTTGCGCGACAGCAGGAATAGCGTTGCCAGCAAGTCCAGCAGTCAAAACCAGAATGCCTAGAGTCTTTTTAAGATAATCTAACAAAGCTATATTCCTAACGTGCCCTTACTCACCCATTCTTATAAAACGGTCCAAGTGGTGATCTGTATCGCCAAATAAATGATCGGCCATGATGATACGCTTCGAATAATGGCCCACAGGATATTCCCAAGTCATCCCCATGCCGCCATGAATCTGGATCGCTTCTTCTGCAACCTGACGGCCAATTGTGCCAGCCATATGCTTTACGGCAGACGCATACCATTCGCGTTTTTTTCTGTCAGCATTCAAATGCCCAGCGGCATTGACGATTGAAGAGCGCATCTGTTCGATTTCGATCAAAACATCGGCCATGCGATGTTGAAGCGCTTGAAACTTACCGATGATCACACCGAATTGCTTTCTGGTTTTCATATATTCGACGGTCAAATCTTTAGCGACTTCCATTGCCCCAAGAGACTCAGCACAAAGGCCGAGAATTGCCTTGCTGTGGGCTTTTTCAATTGGCTCCAGCCCTGCATCTTTTTTGCCGATAAGGGTTCCGCTCACCTTATCCAAAATGACTTCGGAAGCAGGATAGCCATCAACTGTGCCATAGGGGCGAAGGGTTACGCCTGCAGACTTTGGATCAACCAAAAACAGGGAAATACCTTTATCGGCCGCAGCAGAACCAGAGGTTCTTGCCGATACAATCAACACATCTGCATCAGCCCCTGACAGCACCACAGACTTATGACCAGACAGAAGATAGTTACCGTCTTTTTCCGCCGCTTGGGTTTCAACATGGTCCAGATTATAACGCGATCCAGGCTCACCATGAGCCAAAGCGACAATCTTCTGACCTGCGATGATTTCTTCAACATGGCTACTGGCTTCAGCGCCCATTACATCGACCAGCAAGGACCCAGCCAGCAAAGTTGGCAAGAACGGCTCGACCACAAGCGCACGCCCAAGGGCTTCAAAGACTACCATAATGTCTTCACCCTCGCCGCCAAAACCACCAGCATCTTCGGTAAACAAAGCGCCGATTACACCCAAGTCCGCAAATTGTTGCCACATCTCTTTTGACCAGCCAGCATCGCTGGCGGCAAATTCGTGGCGTTTATCAATCGGATAATTATCCCAAAGAAACCGATCCAAGGTCTCAGCCAACATACGGCGATCATCGTTGAGTTTAAAATCCATGATCTTACAGTCCCAGCTTTGTTTTGGTTAAAATGCCACGCTGGACTTCATTCGAGCCCGCATAGATTGCCATTTTACGATGGTTGAAATGTTCTGATGCGATTGGGTTGGCATAGTCTGGGCCTATGGGCGGCTCATTGAAACCCTCATCCAAAGCTTCAGAAACAAACGGCATCGCATATGGACCAATTGCACGACGGGCCAGATCGTTTATCTCTAGACGAACAATTGTACCCTTTACTTTCAGCATAGAACTTTCAGGACCAGCCGCTGCGCCAGAATCGGCCTCAACCAAAATCCGCAAATTGGTTGTTTTAAGCGCCTCGAGCTCCATTTCGACTTTTGCCATACGGGCGGCAAAATAGGGGTCGCTGCTTAAAGGTTTGCCATTGTTCATCTGCTCTTTTGCCATTGCCTTCAAGCGGCGGAGGGCCGCAGTGGAATTGCCAACATTCGCAGTACCAGTGCGCTCATGGGTCAGCAGATATTTGGCATAAGTCCAGCCTTTGTTTTCTTCTCCAACCAGATTTTCAGCTGGCACTTTGACATTATCAAAGAACACCTCATTGACCTCGTGTTCGCCATCCAAAAGAATAATCGGACGCACAGTTACACCGGGTGTATTCATATCAATGAGCAGAAACGAAATACCTTCCTGAGGCTTGCCTTCAGTCGACGTGCGCACCAGGCAGAATATCCAGTCAGCAAAATGTCCAAGGGTTGTCCATGTCTTTTGGCCGTTGACAATATAATGATCACCATCGCGAACTGCGCTGGTTTTTAACGACGCCAAATCAGACCCTGCGCCGGGCTCAGAATATCCTTGGCACCACCAATCGGTTCCATCGAGAATTCTAGGAAGATAATGGCGCTTTTGTTCTTCTGAACCAAATTTTACCAGTACGGGCGCAAGCATATTCAAGCCAAAAGGCATGACCCGCGGCGCACCCATCTCCCATGAGACCTCATCAAAAATATGATTTTGAACTGCGGACCATTTAGCGCCGCCAAATTCTTTTGGCCAATTGGGCGCTAACCAACCCTTTTCATTGAGAATAGTTTGCCATTCCAGCATATCAGCTTTTGTGAGGCGCTTGCCGAGCAAGACCTTTTCCTGAATTCTCTTGGGTAATTTTGCTTCAATGAAATCGATAACATCCTGACGAAAAGCTTTGTCTTCAGCGCTAAATTCCAAGTTCATTTTAACCTCCACATATGTCCGGCTGTATTGCCCTTGCCAAAACAAAGCGAACAACACAAGTTAAAGCGAACCATATGGAACCTAGGCACCTTTTGGCAATGAAAAACCCTGATCAATCCTCACTATTTGCAATTGCGGAAAAATTGCTTGATCAGCAAACGCCTGCAGCTCTAGTGATGGTTGTTGAGGCGCTAGGCTCAACACCGCGCAATGCCGGAACTCAAATGATTGTCACAAGAGACGCGCTTTTTGGGACAATAGGCGGCGGCCGTCTGGAATGGATGGTCTGCGAAGAGGCAAGAGGCCTGATTGAGCAACAGATCAACAACAAAACTATCGAAATTCCTCTTGGACCCGAAATTGGACAATGCTGCGGCGGGAAAGTTGTCTTGGAGATTTCAAGGCTGCAACAAAAGCATTTGGTAACACTGCAGATCAGCGAAGACAGTCAGCAAGAATGGACCGTTCAAATTCATGGCGCAGGACATACGGGTCATGCACTTTGCAGGGCGTTAGCCCTTTTGCCTTTCAAAACTGAAATGGTGGATTGCAGAGCAGAAGCGCTGGTTGATCTACCTGATGCTATCACGAAATCTCATACCCCTTTGCCAGAGGCATCGGTAAAAGCGGCGACGGCCGATACCGCTTTTGTGATATTCACCCACGATCATCAATTGGATTTCTTAATTGCAGCTGAAGCGCTCAAGCGCGGGGATGCCACTTATGTGGGCATGATTGGATCTAAGACCAAGCGTGCAGTGTTCAAGAACTGGCTTCAAGAAAACGGGTATGATCCCAGATTGGCTGAAAAGCTTGTTTCCCCAATTGGGAATCCTAGTTTCAAAGATAAAAGACCCGAAATAATCGCAGCATTGGTCGCGGCTGAATTAATTCAATTGTTTTCTGATAGAAATTAAAAAACTACAATCCAAATTCTCTGATCAAAACTGAAGCAATTCGATTGCCTATCCTTGAAGCATAGCTTTTGGGTTCAGCCTCAAGGCGCACGACGCCGTGAATGATCTGATTTTGAATTCGTTTGGAAGGGGTTCCGTCTTTTGAATCTGCAATTTGAATTGAGATTGATGAGGTTTCAAAATCGTACGACCAGATGCCTTGTCTTGAGTGGGCGAGACGGCAATCAGGCCTCCATAAATATCTGCTAATATTTCATCGTGAAGTGCAGAAACTGAAACCACTGCTTTTTTGTCCAACAAAACATTGATTTTTGGCAATTGCCTATTTTGTGGAACGAATACACCCTTCGATGCTTCCTGCAATCGCATCAATGACCCCTCATCACTGTAAGCTACAATTGCAGACCCTTTTTCTGGCTTGATTGCTCCTAGACGAAACGATGGGCTAAGCCACATGCCGATTCCCAAGGATGGGTCATCGTCGACAATCGTTCCACTTATCGGTGCTTGAATGGTTAGTTTGGCGATTTGCTTCTCAATGCCTTTCAGATGTATTTGCTCACCTTCGAGCTCATTTTCTAAGACTAACCGCAGAGAATGATCCTCTGAATTGTCTTGTGAACGGAAAAGGCGAGCTTGAAGCAGTTCGATCTTGCGAAGTGAGCGCTGCTTGTTTTCCTCGAGATCAGGTGACGTAAGAACCGCCAGTATTTTCCCGGCCTTGATCTTCTCCCCATTGGAAAATGAAAGTGATACAAGTTTTGCTGGGTGAGCAGGATAAAGCGCTGTGGTTCCTGGAACCGACAAAACGGCGGGCAATACAACCTTGTTTTGCCATGGTAAAAATAAAACCAAAAGAAATAAACCTACGATCAAAAAACTAAACCAACTGCGTTTTGATTTTGAAATCATAATGCGTTGCTCCCACCAGTTTTTTAGTTCGCGCCATACAGGCAACAGAATAAACCATGCAATTTCGATGATGAATAAAGCTATGCCTACGATCTTTATGAAGAAAGCGTAGACTAATAAAGCGATGCCCAAGAACAGGAAGAAACGATAAATCCATGTTCCCCAAGCATGGAGGACAATTGGAAAATACCAAGACTTTGGAAGGCTCTCTGGTGGTGGGGATTTCAGTGAAAAAAGCGTTTCACGCAACTTCCATTTCGCAATGGCAAAGCCCCGATCCTGCAGGTTCTCAAAGCCGGTAAGATCGCTCAAAATATGATAGCCATCAAAACGCATGAACGGATTTAGATTGACGGCAAAGCTCATCACCCATGAAAGGGTGGCCGTTGCAAAAGCAACAGAACGGAGCGGGCCATCTGGTAAAAATACCCATAGAAATGTTGCTTTCGACGCAAGCGCCAATTCGGCATAGATACCAGCCAGATCAATATTCAGCTTTTTCTTTCGGGACAAAAGACCGTGGACAGAGGTTGTGTCCGTATAAGTATTGTTCCAGTAAAGTCTCAGGAAGTCAGATTTAGCTATATTTCATAGGCATATACAGCAATTAGGTTCCAGACAAGTCCTTTACAATCTCCTATGTTCCATGATTTATTTAGGGACGAAAATGGGGACAACTGTAAAGGGACTGAAATGAGCAGCAAAAAAAGTTTGACCGCGAATTTTATCAAGTCCACCAAAGTGCCAGGGCGACACTACGACTCCAACTGTCCGTCGTCATATAAATTGTCACAGACTATTACCTGAGCCGTTAGAGACTTTGCTCACCATTATTGTTGATATTATGCGACGGCTTTGCGGTATTGCAAGCGTCGATGTTCGATTGTCTTTTGCT
>Ga0208544_10000082_pt1:0-10000 | contig 70876 bp, 76 predicted proteins | sample DEB08_DNA_9_FD_184526 | JGI IMG/M metagenome (GOLD analysis project Ga0208544, IMG submission 184526) | Aqueous microbial communities from the Delaware River and Bay under freshwater to marine salinity gradient to study organic matter... | ecosystem: Environmental > Aquatic > Marine >...
CCATTGCGGAAAATTCCCCACTGCTGCCTCCCGTAGGAGTCTGGACCGTGTCTCAGTTCCAGTGTGTCTGATCGTCCTCTCAAACCAGATACTGATCGTCGCCTTGGTAAGCCATTACCTTACCAACTAGCTAATCAGCCGCGAGCTTTTCCTAAGGCAGATAAATCTATTTCACTCGAAAGCATATGGGGTTTTAGCAACCGTTTCCAGTTGTTGTCCCCCTCCTTAGGGTAAATTCTCACGTGTTACTCACCCGTCCGCCACTTGGGTATGAAACCCTCGTACGACTTGCATGTGTTAGGCATACCGCCAGCGTTCATCCTGAGCCAGGATCAAACTCTCTTAAAATTTCCAGAATTTTTATTTATATTTGATTTCTTCAAACTGTTTAAGAATTATAAGTTATGAGATTGATGTAATTTTCACTTTTTCCTACAAACGATAATTGTTTTTAAATTAAAAGTAAAAGTTTATTTGATAAAAATTGGCACCAAAGAATTAATTCTACTAAATAAAGCAAAAAATAAAATTGTTTAAAAACATTTGCTTTTTTGCTTTATTTAATGTATAATTGTTGGCAAGTGAACAAAATAACACTATTTATAGTAGTCTGCGTTCGATGACACGGGATATAGCGCAGCTTGGTAGCGCACCTGCTTTGGGAGCAGGGGGTCGCAGGTTCAAATCCTGCTATCCCGATTCGAACGTCAGTTCTCAATAAAATTTATTTTTCACAGTTTTTAAATTCAATTTAACCAGTCAAGGAGAATTTAAATGGTCATGCTTCCAGCTTTTGGCTTTGTTGAATTTTTTGACCAAGCTTTTGTTCGTGCTTTCTCTTTTTTAGGGCTAGCTGATTTGTACACCGTTATACAGATGTTATTTAAAGTTTTCGCAGATACGTATCTACCTAGAGTAAATGATTTTGGTATGGTGAGGCATTTATGGATGCCAGAACCATTTGTAGAAGGTTATCCTCCATTACGTTATTCTGTAACAACAAGCCCGTCTTTTTTACCAATCTGGCTTGACCACTTTTTTATTGAAAAAAATTTATATTTAAAAGATGGTTTTATGCAACAGTGGTTATATGTTAAAGCGTGGATTGTTTTAGCGGCCTTATATTATCAAAAACTAATAAATTTAAGATTCAGCTTAGGTTTTCTTTTACAAATAAATCCATATGTACCGCCATTAAGTGGACTTTGGTTTGTAACCGATTGGGGTATAAACGCTCTTTCAGGGTTTATACCAATTTCACGTGGTATGGATTTCAATCCAATATTATTTAGTGGCTTATTAGGATATTTTATTGATAGTACCCGTTCATTAACTTATGGATTACCATACACAAAAGAAGATTTAAGAATTAGTCCAGAATATGGCTCACAATTAGCAGCAATAACAGGTGAAACTAAAAGAAGATTCATGCAAGTAGAACCTGTAAGTGAGATAACGACTGACCGTTATTTATTTAAATATTATTTTGAAGGAATTCCAAGTTACTATCTAAAAACAAATACTGAGCTTCCTGAAGGGCTATTAAAAGAATATTGGTTTGAGTCCATAAATGGACCAGCTATTGTTCGCTATTTATTAGATACGTATCCCACGATAGATATTCGACCACAATTTTTACGTGATCGCCAAGTAGACGAATTTTTAGCCCAATATGATCCTTTAATGAAAGATCAAACTTTACCGTCTATTAAAGAAAAATATTATTATTACGATATAAAAGAAGAACATTTACCATTAATTAGAGAAACTTTAGATCGTTGGGCCTTAGATAAACGTATTCCCATAAATGAAGAGACACTAAAATTAGGGAGACAAAAGAAATTAGAATATGCGATTGCAGAAAAAAAAATCGAGATAGTTAATGTTTTACCTATTAAAGAAGCAAAAGAAATTCTAAATTCATTTCATAATCAAAGTAATCAAGAAATTTTAAAAAAAATAGATGAGCAAACCTATAATCGTTTATTCCCAAAAATCGATCTATTAACTACAAATCAGATCTTTACCCATACGAATGGCACTTTATTAAAGAAACTTGGAACTGATAATCAAATTCAAACAAGTGAAATGGTAGTTAATAATTCTCAAATTCTGAATGGAAATTTAAATATACCTGAACTTTTAGCTGTCTCAAATTCTGATTTCTTAGTTTATAATCTTTACCAAAATACGGATATCTCATTGAATAATTTAATTCAGACATTATTTTCTATAACGCATTAAACGTTAATGCGTTATAGAAAACACTCAATTTTTTAATTAATTTTTTGTTCGATATATTTAAGAGCATCTTGAACTGTAACAATTAAACAAGCTTCGTACGGGTCAATTTTTATTTTAAAATTTTGTTCAAAAATTTCGATAATCTCTAAAAAATCCCTTGAATCAGCCCCTAGTTCATCTCTAAATTTTGCTTCTGGTTGAATTTGTTCAATTTTAAGCCCAAATTGTCTACTTAAAATCTTTTGAATTTTATTGAAAATATCAGACATATAAATATAATTTTTGTAAAATAAATTTTATAGTTTAATAATATTTAGAAAGAAAAATAATCTAAAATACTCATTAATTATTAAATTGGTCATTATTTTGTTAATTTAATAAAGGTAGGAAAAGAAAATTGATCGTTGACAAAGACATTGTACTGAACTATTATTTTCTTATCATTTTAATTAGGGAGTAAAATTAAAGTTCAGGGAATTTAAAGAATTTAAAAGAATTTAAAATCTATCAATTTCTCTCCGTAGTTGAAAATTTAAATTCTAAATAGTTCTAATTGAACAATATATTAAAAAAATTAGATAATAATATGCCTAAATTAAAAACGCGTAAAGCTGCAGCTAAACGTTATAAAAAAACAGCAGCTGGGAATTTTTTAAGACATAAAGCCTATAAAGGGCATTTGTTAAGGAAGAAAACAACTGTACAAAAACGCCGTTTATCAGCAACTCTTTGTGTTAGTGTGAGTGATAGTAAACCTATTAAATTAATGTTACCTTATTAAAAAACAATGGTTAGAGTAAAGCGTGGGAATGTAGCGCGGAAACGTCGTAAGAAAATATTACATTTAGCAAAAGGCTACCGAGGAACACATTCTAGATTATTTCGAGTAGCAAATCAACAAGTAATGAAAGCATTACGTTATTCATATATTGGCCGTAAACAAAAGAAAAGAATTTTTAGAAAGCTTTGGATAACTAGAATAAATTCAGCATCAAAGATAAATCAATCAAAATATAGTAAAGTAATGCATAATCTAAAGAGCACAAATATTTTACTAAACCGTAAAATGTTAGCACAAATTGCCTTACTAGATGCTCCAACATTTGCAACTCTAGTTAGCGAAACAAATAAATAAAATAATTAAACAATAATTAAAAAGATAATTAAAAAGATAATTAAAAAGATAATTAAAAAGATAAATGATTCTAATTAGAATCATTTATCTTAAAAAAACTACGAACACAACTCTGGATTTCAAAATCGTAATCGAAATTACTTTTTTTACCTTAATTAAAATGTTAAGATAAAAGTTAGTCGATTGGACGCATAGATAATATATTAGTATTTATTTAAAAATAAGTAATTGAGTGTAATATGTCTTATTAATTGTCTTTTCATTTTCCATTGTTACTATTAGGTTTACCTAGCCAACCCCACCATAATTTAAATCGATTCCGTTTAGATAATGGTACATCTTGCCAAGAGCAATAACCTCCATCATCCGAATGTGTTCCTCTTAATTTTGGGCCACTATGCATTTCCGCAGTTTCAGTGAAAAAAGGTAAATAGTAATATTGGAAACAAACAGCGTGTAACATCATTATTATAATTGCTCCAATAGTTACAACCATATGAAGATGACAGAAATTTCTTACCCATATACTAGCATAGCCTCGTTGGTATAATTTTGTACAAAATTGAACCCAAATGGATAAAAATAAATCAAATATTTGACAAATCGACCAGTGCCAACGCATTGCGTAGGGCCATCGATTCCGAGTCATTCGAACCATAAAACCAAATGTCACAGTAGCACGAATAGAATGCCATCCAACGTAATGATCAACAAAATATGCTAAATCGACAATTGTTTTATAATCAATAATATATTTAAGTAAAAATGTATAAATGGAAATTATACCTTTTGAAATAAAGCCTAACTGAATTGTACTTAAAATAAGATCAAAATAACCCAAAATTAAATTGATTGATAACCATGGCCAATCCCACCAATCAAATTCTAACATATCTTTAGGTCGAAAGTATTTCACCCATGTAAAATCATTCATTTCGTCTGGATACGGAGCCTTATAATTTCGAGCAACCCAATCATAAACCCCAAAACCTTTTTGATATCCCGTGTTATAAAAACCGTAGGTAACATCAATTTTTGTTAACATAGCCCCATAGCCTTTAAAAACTAAATATAGTACATCATGGTAAGCTAGAGTACAAAACAATCCAACTAAACCCAATTTTATTGAGCTTGCAATACCTCTTTTTTTATATAATCGGAAATAAAACATTCGAATAATGCATAAAATAAACATGCATTTGAATAAATCAGCTTCAGTAACTGAATTTACCCAAACGTTTTCAATACCTACCGGTAATTCTCGATATAGTCGATACATTATAAAAAGTGTTTTAAGTTTTTAGTTTCAATATAATAATAGTTAAGTCTAAAATGGCTCATTAAATGAATTGAATTTAATCCATAGCGATAGCAACGTAAATATTATTAAATCGCATCAAAATAGAGCGCTACTAAATAACAACATATAAATAAAAATCTGTCAACTAATCTTTATTTAATAACCCAATAAAAATAGATATAATTAATATTAATTGTATCTATTTTTATTGGGTTATTTTTTCATTCTATAATGAAGAACCTAAACCTGAATATGCACCATAGAAAAATAAACTTAGAATGCCAATTGCTGCTAAACCACCAACTAAGCCTACTAGCCATAAAGGAACTCTACCAGTATTAGACATATAAAAAACTCCTATCGATAATTATTTAATTGAAAAAGTAGCTTGAAAATAATACAGCTAAAACAAAGATTAATAAAAGGCCCCAAAAAAGAGACGTACGGTTTAATTCTACTGCTTGTTTATTAGGATTTGGACCTGTCATAAAATTTTTCCTCGTATATATTATATATTTATCGTTGAATAAATTGCATTGCTGTAATACCGCCTAAGAAAAATACAGTTGGGATTGCTAATCCATGGATTGCTAACCAACGGAATGTAAAAATCGGGTATGCTACCGGTTGATTAATATTTTTTGTCATAACTTCTTATTTTATTATAAACCTTTAGTTAAATCTTCTAATTCTTGTTTTGCACTAAAACGATCGTTGACTAATGGTACTTGTTGACGATCTTGTGTAAAGTACTCATTTGGGCGTGGAGTACCAAATACATCATAAGCTAAACCTGTACTAATAAATAACCAGCCCGATACAAAAAGGGACGGAATTGTAATACTATGGATAATCCAATAGCGTACACTTGTAATAATATCCGAAAACGGACGTTCACCAGTTGATCCACCAGACATAATACTCTGTTCTCCTTTATAAATAATAATTGTTACTCATTCGATAATGATTTGAAAAGCGGGCAGGGGGAATCGAACCCCCATCATTAGCTTGGAAGGCTAAGGTTTTACCACTAAACTATGCCCGCATATCTACATTTATTGTATATCTATGCGGACAAAAAAAGCAATAAAAATTTATAAATTTTCTAATTTTAAATCCAAAAATTTTGCTAAATCAGCTGCTTCTTCTTCAATAATTGAAATGTCAGTAGGCTCTTGGACTGGTGTCAAAGGGATTTTTCGCTCATCTTTTAAACATAGATAAATTACACGTTGTGGATTTAAACCTTCAGAAATTTTTATCCCAATTGATCGAATATTTAATAGAGGATAAGTTAATAAAATTTCGCGATTATTCCCTGGAAACCCACGTCTAACAATTTTGACTAAATTTTCAATTTTATTATATTCATTATAACCACCGCCAATATCCCAAATAATAGTAGCCAAAATATAAAAACTTAGTGATAAGCTAAGTGTTCCATAGAATGTCATAACAATCCCTTGAGGAATAAACACTAAGGATGTTGAATTTGTAAATGGTAATAAATTAACTTGAAAATAACTTGAAAGACCGGATAATAAAAACCCAAATCCACCAATGAAAAGAACTATTGTCCAAAAATAGTTACTAAATCGTCTTGAACCTATTATTATATCTTGACGAATATCCTCTTCCATTTTAATGTTTGTGAAAGTTTAAATTAATTTAATTGATTTAAGGCCTATAAATAAACCTGCGGCTACAGCAAAACAAAAACTAAGTAGTAAAAGATAATCAATAACAACTGTCATAATATTTTTTGTGATATGAATATGAAGTTTATAAAATTTTTTATATATATTAATATATATTATATAGTAATATATATAAAAATTTTGGTCAGTAACAAATTTCATGTTTAGACTAAAAAACTAATACAATTATAGCGTTCTACTATCAAACTAATTAAACTTTATATTTAAGATTATGGCTAATTTTATCAAACCTTATAATGATGATCCATTTGTAGGACATTTAGCAACACCGATAACTTCATCAGCAGTAACGCGTTCAATTTTACGAAATTTACCAGCATATCGAGTGGGTTTAACTCCGTTATTACGTGGTTTAGAAATTGGGCTAGCACATGGCTATTTCTTAATTGGTCCATTTGTAAAATTAGGACCGCTTCGGAATTCTGATGTGTCATTATTAGCAGGTTATTTTTCTACATTGGGTTTAATTATTATTTTAACTTTAGGGTTAACAATTTATGGTTATACTTTACAAAATATAGAAACAGAAGAAAACGAGACAACTGGTTTCCAAACAAAAAAAGCTTGGAAACAATTTAAAGGTGGATTTTTCGTAGGGGCATGCGGAAGTGCCACTTTTGCTTTCATTTGTTTATCAAGTATTCCAACGTCTATTTTAAGTTAACTATTTCTTTTTAATAAATCGATTTATATATTAGATCGATTTGTTATATAAATATAAATATAATTTTAACGTAAATAATTATGGTTAATACATCTTCTGTAAATTTACAGGAAGAATACAGAAAAACAGATATTGCAAAGCTTTTAAATTTGTTAGATGAAGAGTTAGTAGGTTTAGTTCCCGTTAAAACTAGAATTCGTGAAATTGCAGCATTATTACTAATCGATAAAGTAAGAAAAAGTTTGGGCATTACTGCAGGTAGTCCTGGATTACATATGTCTTTCACAGGAAGCCCGGGAACAGGAAAAACCGCTGTTGGGTTAAAAATGGCTGATATTTTATATCAATTAGGTTATATTCAAAAAGGGCATTTACTAACTGTTACTCGTGATGACTTGGTAGGGCAATACATTGGTCATACTGCACCAAAAACTAAAGAAGTTTTGAAAAAAGCTATGGGTGGTGTATTATTCATTGATGAAGCTTATTATTTATATAAACCTGATAATGAAAGAGATTATGGTTCTGAAGCGATTGAGATTCTATTGCAAGTAATGGAAAACCAACGTGATGAATTAGTCGTAATTTTAGCCGGTTATAAAGAACCGATGGATAAGTTTTATGAATCTAACCCAGGATTGTCATCACGAATCGCAAATCATATCGATTTCCCTGACTATACAACTCCAGAATTGCTAACAATTTCAAAAATGATGTTAGAAGAACAACAATATCAATTGACCCCAGATGCTGAACTTGCATTAACAAACTATATTGATAAACGTCGTCAAAAACCGTTATTTGCAAACGCACGTAGTGTTAAAAATGCATTAGATCGTGCACGAATGCGTCAAGCAAATCGTATTTTTGATAGTCGTGGTCAAATATTAACGAAACGGGAATTAGTCAATATTGAAGCAAATGATATTTTACAAAGTACGATTTTTGATTAAATATTTAAAATTTAAAAAATATGAGTTTACTTGTTATTGGAGCAACAGGAACATTAGGTCGGCAAGTTGTTTTACAAGCTTTAAGTAAAGGTTACCCAGTCCGATGTTTAGTTCGAAGTTTACGGAAAGCTCAATTTTTAAAAGAATGGGGCGCTGAATTGGTTTATGGTGATTTAAGTGTTGCAGAAACTATCCCCCCTTGTTTACGTGGAATTACTGCGATTATTGATGCATCAACAAGTCGTCCAAATGATGAAACAACAATGAAAAAAGTTGATTGGGATGGTAAATTAGCACTAATAGAAGCTGCAAAGACAGCAAAAATAAAACATTTTGTTTTTTGTTCAGTTTTAAACTTAGAACAGTTTTTAGAAATTCCTTTAATGCAAATGAAAAAAGGAATTGAGATTAAGTTAAAAGAATCTGGAATTCCGTACACTATTTTTAGATTAACAGGTTTTTATCAAGGGCTAATTGGTCAATATGCAATTCCAATATTAGAAAATCAACCTATTTGGATTACTACAGAAAATACGTCAGTATCTTATATGGATACACAAGATATTGCAAAATTCTGTTTACGAACATTACAATTACCCAAAACAAAAAACAAAACTTACTTTTTAGGCGGACCAAAAGGTTGGTTATCATCAGAAATAATCACATTGTGTGAACAACTCGCGGGTCAAGAAGCTGAAATAAAACGAATTCCTATTCCTTTTTTAAAACTATCTCAACAATTTTTAGAATTTTTTGAGTGGGGTCAAAATATTACGGATCGTCTAGCGTTTGTTGAAATTTTAAATGTTGAAAATAATTTTTCAAAATCAACATTTGATTTATATAAAACATTTAAAATTGAACCCACAAAAATTGTTAAACTAGATAATTATTTTCAAGATTATTTCATAAAAATGTTAAAACGTTTAAAAGATATCAATTTTGAAGATATTCAAAAACAGAAGAATTTAATTATATAAAGTTAAAAAATAATTTATATATGAATTGCGTAAGTCTTATCCTGAAAATCGTTGAAGAGCCAAAACAACAGTTTTTTGGGTATAAATCATCTTTAACTGTTACAAAATTAACGGGTAAATATATAGTAAGACGAAATCGAAATTACATTAATACTATAAAGGTTAAAACTTGGGGGAAACTAGCGTACCAAGTCAAAGAATATTATAGTGTTAATGACTATATATTGATAGAAGGATTTTTACAGATAAAAAAAGAAGAAGAAAATTCGAACTCTCCGCAGACTATTGAATTAACAGCTAAACGTATATTTCCTTTTCTTATGGATTCTGCGACGTCACCGACAAATTCTTCAATATTATAAATCGATTTATAAACTTAAATGATTCATAATCTTAATATTTTAGTATAATTAATAATATTAATCACGATTCCTAGGAAAAATTTAATGTTAACTTTAAAAATTTTAGTTTATACAACAGTTATTTTCTTTGTTTCTTTATTTATTTTTGGATTTTTATCAAGTGATCCATCAAGAAACCCAAATCGTAAAGATTTAGAATAATTTTGAATTGAACAAATATATTTGGTTTAATTATTAAACCAAATATATTTGTTCAATTCAAAATTATTCTAGACAGTAACTATAAATTCTCGAATTTTTTATAATTTATTTATTGCTTCAAACTAATATTCTCGAATTTTTTAAAACTAAAGTATAATAAGGTTATTAAATCTTTTATATTTTTTGAATTTTTTTAGCAAAATACAAATATTTCTTTAAATTATATTTCATGAAAAACTTTAACATAGTAAGTTTATTTATAGCTTTTTTAATTACAGTAACGCCTCAGCACGCAATGGCTGAAATTGGAGGATTAACAAAATGTAGTGAATCAGCTACATTTACAAAACGTTTAAATGCAAGTGTAAAAAAATTAGAACAACGTAAAAGTAAATACGAAATAGATTCTCCTTCCGCTTTAGCATTAGAACAACAAATTGGTA
>Ga0208544_10000082_pt1:15000-70876 | contig 70876 bp, 76 predicted proteins | sample DEB08_DNA_9_FD_184526 | JGI IMG/M metagenome (GOLD analysis project Ga0208544, IMG submission 184526) | Aqueous microbial communities from the Delaware River and Bay under freshwater to marine salinity gradient to study organic matter... | ecosystem: Environmental > Aquatic > Marine...
AGGAAAAAATACAAAAAGTCGAATTGTTTCAAAAGGTATTTCAGCAGGTAACTCTAAGAATAGTTACCGAGGTTTAGTTAATGTTCTATATCAAGCAGTTGGTTCACGCAATTATTCGCAATGTGATTCTTTATTAATTGGTAATAATTCGAATGCAAATACATATCCTATTATTTCTGTTCAAAACTCAACAACTAAAATTGAACATGAAGCTTCAATTTCAAAAATTGGTGAAGAACAAATTTTTTATTTTTTACAACGTGGAATTTCAATAGAAAAAGCTATTGAATTAATGATCAGTGGGTTTTGCCGTGATGTTTTTACAGAATTACCTTTAGAATTTGCTGCAGAAGCTGATAAATTATTAAGTTTAAAATTAGAAGGAAGTGTAGGATAATGAGTCCAAATATACCGCTTTTAGATATTCAAGATTTAACCGCATCAATTAATGATATTAAAATTTTAAAAAAACTAAATCTTCAAGTATATAAAGGAGAAATTCATGCAATTATGGGCCCAAATGGCTCAGGGAAAAGTACTTTTTCGAAAGTATTAGCAGGCCACCCTGCATATAATGTATTGAGTGGTGATATTATTTTGAAAGGACAAAGTATTTTAGAAGTGGAACCTGAAGACCGGTCGCATTTAGGTTTATTTTTAGCGTTTCAATATCCGATTGAAATTCCCGGTGTTAGTAATGAAGATTTTTTGCGTATTGCATACAATTCCAAAATGAAATTTGAAAATAAAACTGAAGTTGATCCAATTGAATTTTTTACGATAATCCATGAAAAATTAGAAATTATCGATATGGATCCTATTTTTTTGAGTCGAAACGTTAATGAAGGATTTTCAGGTGGTGAAAAAAAAAGAAATGAAATTTTACAATTAGCACTTTTAGATTCGGATGTGGCTATTCTAGATGAAACAGATTCCGGGTTAGATATCGATGCATTAAAAATTATATCAACTGGTATTAATAAATTAATGACAGAAAATAAAGCTATAATATTGATTACGCATTACCAACGGTTACTAGATTACGTAAAACCTGATTATATTCATGTAATGCAAAATGGTAAAATTGTTAAAACAGGAGCAGCCGAACTAGCACAAGAATTAGAATTAAAAGGTTATGAATGGTTAAACTCGACTAACTAGTTAAAAAAAGAGCTTTTATATAAAAATAAACCTAAAACCAAAATAAAAAGTATAGTATAGATATTGTTCCTGTATATTTTTTAATATTGGGTAATTTACTAAATTAGTTAAATTATATGTACCCAGATAATTTTTATTCAAGTACTTTTACATTGTTAGCGGACGCAGGAGTTGGAAGACACTTTTACTGGAATATTGCTGGAAATTTAGTTCATGGACAAGTGCTACTTATTCTATGGTTAGTTTTTGCAATTTTACTAACTTTTTCTTTCTTAGGTTCACGTAATATTGAACAAATTCCAAGAGGTTGGCAAAACTTTATGGAATGTGTTTTAGATTTTGTAACTGACATTGCTAGAAATCAATTAGGTGAAAGTTTTTACAAAGAATGGTTACCATTCATTGGTACATTATTTTTATTCATTTTTGGTAGCAACTGGATTGGTGCAATTATTCCTTGGAAATTAATTGAGTTACCAGACGGTGAATTAGCAGCGCCTACAAATGATATTAATACAACAGTAGCGTTAGCTTTATTAACTTCAGTTGCATACTTTTACGCCGGTTTAAGTAAAAAAGGTTTAGGTTATTTTAAACATTATATTGAACCACTTCCACTTCTTCTACCTCTTAAGATTCTAGAAGATTTTACAAAACCATTATCATTAAGTTTCCGATTATTCGGTAACGTACTTGCTGATGAATTAACGATTTCTGTATTAACATCTTTAGTGCCATTAATTATTCCATTACCAATTATGTTGCTAGGTGTTTTTGCAGGTTCTGTACAAGCTTTAATTTTTTCAACTTTAGCCGCTGCTTATATAGCTGAGGCTTTAGAATAAATTAATATTGTTATATTCTTCACACAAAATTTTTTAAAATTCTATTTACATTTATTAATTAAAATTTAATTATGGATTCTATTATTTCTGCTGCTTCTGTTTTAGCTGCTGGTTTATCTATTGGTTTAGCTGCTATCGGTCCTGGTATTGGTCAAGGTAATGCTGCTGGTCAAGCTGTTGAAGGTATTGCTCGTCAACCGGAAGCAGAAAACAAAATTCGTGGTACATTATTATTATCTTTAGCTTTCATGGAAGCGTTAACTATTTATGGTTTAGTAGTAGCATTAGCATTATTATTTGCTAACCCATTTAATAGCTAATTAAATTTTACATATTTTGAACTATAGATATAGTTAAACCAAAGTTTAATTATATCTATAATATTAATTTTTAATTCTATAAATTGAAATATACAAATTTTATATGGTTAATATTTCAACCTTAATTGCAAGTTCTGAAGTAAATGGTCCTGGTGGGTTGTTTGATTTCAATGCAACTTTACCATTGGTAGCTATTCAATTTGTTTTATTAATGGTTATTTTGAATGTATTATTCTACAGTCCATTATCAACTGTAATTTCTGAACGTAATGAATTCATTTTAACTACTTTAGCAAATGCTTCTGAAACTTTAGCAAAAGCAAATGAAATGACTGCTGAATATGAACAACAATTAGAAACCGTTCGTAAACAAGCACAATTAGAGATTACAAATTCACAAAAAATTCATAAAGAAATTTTAGAAATTGAACTAGATATTTCACAAAAATATATTGATAATTTACTTGATAAACTTACAAAAGATATTTTAAATAAAAAAGAAATTGCTTTAAATAGTTTAGAAACAGTAACTCAATCATTATGTACTGAGATTGAAAGTAAATTATCTATTTAACTTTCTGTGATTTGTAATTTTCCTTTTTATACGCCAACAGTTTAACTAAAAACTATAAAACATGGAAAATTTTGATCAAATTTTTACATTACTTGCAGAACATGAAGGTATTGGTTTAAACCTTGATATTCTAGAGACTGGAGTACTTAATATTCTCTGTCTTGTTACTATTCTTATTTATGTTGGTCGTGATTTTTTAGGTTCAATTTTAGAAACACGTCAAGCGGAAATTGTACGTAGTGTACAAGATGCTGAAGAGCGTTTAAATGAAGCTAATACACGTTTAAGTGAAGCTCAAAAGCAATTAAATCAAGCTAATGTCATTATTGAACAAGTAAAAGCGGAAACACTAAATACAAAGAAAATCTTACTTAAATCGGATTCCGATCAAGCAAGAAAAGACTTAGCTACTCGTTTTAGTCGTGCAGTTGCTGCTTTACGCTCAAAAGAATTGCAAGTATATTCAGAAATTAAAAACCAAATAATAACATTAGTCTTAAAACGCACAGTTATTAAAGCTCAAGAGACTTTTGGACCAAAAAACCGCGCTATAGCATTAATTAATGAGACTATCAATAAGTTAGAAGGAGAATTGTTATGATTAATCCTTTAGAAGCAAAAATAGCGGCTCCTTATGCACGCGCTTTATATGACTACTCTAATTCACAAAATGTAACTCATCAAGTTACTGGAGATTTTCAAAATTTAGATGTTTTTTTAAAAAAAGCTGAAAATTTAGTGGATTATTTAAATAATCCAATTATTAGTGTAGAAGAAAAAACAGAGATTCTAAATAAAACTTTAAAATCACAACTTAATGATGCGACCTTTAAATTTCTTTTAATTTTAGTAAATCGTAATCGAATTAATATACTACAATCGGTTATTGAAAGCTATTTAGAAGTAGTTTATAATGTTGCTTCAATTAAAATGATCGAAATATCAAGTGCGTTTAAATTTACTAATCGTCAAAAAAACACGTTAGTAAAAAAACTGAAAAAATTAACAAATGCACGCGAAATTCGTTTAACATTAACAATTGATCCAACCTTAATTGGTGGTTTTTTAATTAAAACAGATTCACGAGTAATTGACTTAAGTATTAAAGGACAATTACAACAATTAGCTAAACATTTAGATACTGTCTTAGATATTTAAAGACAAACAAAATCTTTTATTAACTTTTTATCTTAAAAAATAATACAATGATAAATATTCGTCCAGACGAAATTACTAGTATTATCCGCGAACAAATTGAGAAATATGATCAAGATGTTAAAGTCGATAATATTGGTACTGTGTTACAAGTAGGTGATGGTATTGCACGTGTTTACGGTTTAAGTCAAGTAATGAGTGGTGAATTACTAGAATTTGAAGATAAAACAATTGGTATCGCACTAAATTTAGAAAATGATAACGTTGGTGTGGTATTAATGGGTAATGGTCGTCAAATTTTAGAAGGCGGTACAGTAAAAGCTACAGGTCAAATTGCACAAATTCCTGTAGGTGAAGATTTCTTAGGTCGTATTGTAAACCCATTAGCGGTTCCAATTGACGGTAAAGGTGATATTACTGCAACAGATACACGCTTATTAGAAGCAATGGCTCCTGGTATTATTAGTCGTAAATCGGTTTGTGAACCATTACAAACAGGTATTACATCCATTGATGCAATGATTCCAATTGGTCGAGGTCAACGTGAGTTAATTATTGGTGATCGTCAAACAGGTAAAACTTCTATTTCTGTTGATACAATTATTAATCAAAAAACAGAAGATGTTGTTTGTGTTTATGTAGGTGTAGGTCAAAAAGCTTCGACTGTAGCTCAAGTAGTGAACGTTTTAGAAGAGAAAGATGCTTTATCATACACAATTGTTGTTTTAGCAAGTGCAAATGATCCTGCAACATTACAATATATTGCACCATATGCTGGTGCTGCATTAGCCGAGTACTTCATGTATAATGGTAAAGCAACATTAGTTGTTTATGATGATTTAACGAAACAAGCGATGGCTTATCGTCAAATGTCATTACTATTACGCCGTCCTCCAGGACGTGAGGCTTATCCAGGTGATGTATTCTATTTACACTCACGTTTATTAGAACGTGCTGCAAAATTAAGTGATTCATTAGGTGGTGGTAGTATGACAGCATTACCAATTATCGAAACACAAGCTAGTGATGTATCTGCATATATTCCAACAAATGTAATTTCAATTACAGATGGTCAAATCTTCTTATCGAATGATTTATTTAATTCAGGTATTCGTCCAGCAATTAATGTGGGTATCTCAGTATCACGAGTTGGTTCAGCTGCTCAAACTAAAGCTATGAAACAAGTTGCTGGTAAATTAAAATTAGAATTAGCACAATTTGCGGAATTAGAAGCATTCTCACAATTCGCATCAGATTTAGATGAAGCAACGCAAAAACAACTAGCGCGTGGTACACGTTTACGTGAAGTATTAAAACAACCACAAAATTCACCATTATCAGTGGCACAACAAGTGGCTGTTATTTATACAGGTATTAATGGTTACTTAGATGATTTAGCTGTGTCTGATGTTAAAGGTTATTGTGCAAAATTAATTAGTACATTAGGTACAAGTAAACCACAATATGGTGAAATTATTGGTAATACTAAACAATTTACATCAGAAGCTGAGGATTTATTAAAAGAAGCTATTAGCGAGTGTAAAGCTGGTTATGATTTAATTTCATAATCTATTAATAAGTATAAACATAAAAATTTTTACACCTATTAATGCTGAAAGAATTTAATAAGATTTATATTTTATAAATCTTATTAAATTAAACAATTTTTAATATTTTTACTTATAATGTTATTATAGTTAACTATTTTTTATAGTTTAATTGTAAGAAAGTCAAAACCCATTATTTATTAATTGAGGAATATTTACTATGGCATTACCATGGTATCGTGTTCATACTGTTGTATTAAATGATCCAGGAAGATTAATTGCTGTACATTTAATGCATACTGCTCTAGTTGCAGGTTGGGCTGGTTCAATGGCATTATATGAACTTGCTATTTTTGATCCATCAGATCCTGTTTTAAATCCAATGTGGCGTCAAGGCATGTTTGTTATGCCATTTATGACACGTCTGGGTATTACAGACTCATGGGGTGGTTGGAGTATTACTGGTGAAAGTGTATCTAACCCAGGTATTTGGAGTTTTGAAGGCGTAGCATTATCACACATTCTCTTATCTGGTATGTGTTTCTTAGCAGCAATCTGGCATTGGGTATATTGGGATTTAGAATTATTCCGTGATCCTCGTACAGGTGAACCTGCTTTAGATCTACCAAAAATATTTGGCATTCATTTATTTTTATCAGGTTTACTTTGTTTCGGTTTTGGTGCCTTCCACGTAACAGGTTTATTTGGGCCTGGTATTTGGGTTTCAGATGCTTATGGCGTAACAGGTCGTGTACAACCAGTAGCTCCTGCTTGGGGCGCTGATGGTTTTAACCCATTTAATCCAGGTGGTATAGCAGCACATCATATAGCAGCTGGTATTTTTGGTATTTTTGCAGGCATTTTCCATTTAACAGTACGTCCACCACAACGTTTATATCGTGGTTTACGTATGGGTAATATTGAAACTGTATTATCCAGTAGTATTGCAGCTGTCTTTTTTGCGGCTTTCGTTACATCTGGTACAATGTGGTATGGCGCCGCTGCTACACCTATTGAATTATTTGGTCCTACACGTTATCAATGGGATAGTGGTTATTTCCAACAAGAAATTGAACGTCAGGTTGAAGTTTCTGTAAGCGAAGGTTTATCAGAGAGTCAAGCTTGGTCACGAATTCCAGATAAATTAGCGTTCTATGATTACATTGGTAATAACCCTGCGAAAGGAGGCTTATTCCGTGCAGGTGCTATGAATAAAGGTGATGGAATCGCTGAAGCATGGTTAGGTCATCCAATTTTCCGTGATAAAGAAGGTCGTGAGTTAACAGTACGTCGTATGCCAGCTTTCTTCGAAACATTCCCAGTGATTTTAGTAGATAAAGATGGTATTATTCGTGCCGATATTCCATTCCGTCGTGCTGAATCTAAATATAGTATTGAACAAGTTGGTGTAACGGTAGATTTCTATGGTGGTAAATTAAATGGTCAAACATTTAAAGATGCGCCAACAGTTAAAAAATTCGCTCGTAAAGCACAGTTAGGAGAAGTTTTTGAATTCGATCGTACAAGTTTAGAATCGGATGGTGTATTCAGAAGTAGTCCACGTGGTTGGTACACATTTGGTCATGCTAATTTTGCATTATTATTCTTCTTTGGCCACTTATGGCATGGTGGACGTACAATCTTCCGTGATGTATTTACTGGTATTGGTGCGGAAGTGACAGAGCAGGTTGAATTTGGTGCATTCCAAAAACTTGGTGATAAATCAACGAAAAAACAAGGTGCTGTATAATTTTTAACTTACAGTTTTTGTTTTTTTTAAACGGATTAAATATTAAACAGGATTAAACAATGGAAGCCTTAGTTTATACATTTTTACTAATTGGTACTTTAATGGTAATTTTCTTTGCTGTATTCTTCAGAGAAACACCTAGAATTATTAAATAATATGATTTAACCACTGAGTGTGGTTAAACTATATTATTTTAATCTTCATGTTCTTCAAATGGGTCGCGTAAATTTTTTGACGCTGGTCCAAAAGCAGTATAGATGGAATATGTTGTAATACCTACAAGTAAACTTGATACAAAAATTACAATAATAGTTGCTGTTTCCATTTTATAAAATTTATTAAATTAATATTTTAGTATTATATAGCAAATGGAACAAAAATTAATTTATTAAAAATATAAAATATTTTTATGGCATTAAGAACAAGACTTGGGGAAATTTTACGCCCTTTAAATGCTGAATATGGTAAAGTTGCTCCAGGTTGGGGTACAACACCAATTATGGGAGTTGTTATGTTATCATTTTTAGTATTTTTATTAATTATTTTACAAATTTATAATTCTTCGTTAATCATTGAAAATGTCGATGTAGATTGGGCAAATGGTATTGTATAATTACCATTATCAAACTATAATTTAAAAGGAAATTTTTTCCTTTTAAATTATAAAAATTTAACTAACTTTCAGAAGAAATATGGATATTATCAGTTTAGGATGGGCAGGCGTAATGACAATGTTTACATTTTCATTAGCACTAGTAGTTTGGGCCCGAAATGGTTTTTAAATATTAAATTCTCGTAAAAATTAAAGATTTATTAGACTATGACATTGCTTTTAAAAATTTTTCCTTATGCAAATGCAGAGATTGTTACTGCTGCAGTAACATGTTTTTTTATGACACTATTCGGTCTTTCAATAGGATTTGCTTTATTAAAAATTCAAGGTGAATAGTACGCACTTAATAATAATATAATTATATTATTATTAAGTGCGTACTATTCACCTTGAATTTTTAATAAAGCAAATCGGGACTGACGAGACTCGAACTCGCAACTTCCGCCGTGACAGGGCGGTGCTCTAACCAATTGAACTACAATCCCTATTTATTATTTATACTAAGTATAATATTAATCTCTAAAATATGTCAACCGTTTTATATTTTTGTAACGAAGGAGAAACAGGGATTCGAACCCTGGGTACATTTTAATGTACGGTAGATTAGCAATCTACTGCTTTCGACCACTCAGCCATTTCTCCTAAGATTTTTGATATTTCAATTGACTTTATTGCCTATTTATTTAGTATCTTAGAGTTCTGGCTCTGGTGGGATTTGAACCTACGACCTTGGGCTTATGAGTCCCCTGCTCTAACCTCTGAGCTACAGAGCCAAAAACTATTCTATCAATATTGTACCATGATATGCCCAATTCTAGTATTAAATTTTAAAGTTATATTTAAAATTACTATTAATTTTAAATATAACTTTAAAAATAATAGTAATTTTAAAATTTAATACTAAAATTGTAATAATATATTTACGTTTATAAAATCATTATGAATAATTTTTGGGATAATATTTTAAGATACCCCCGTTTTTTCATTAGTAGTTTTACAGGTTTAATTCTAGTTATTTTAACACCATTTAAAAATTTACTTAAAACATCCAAATCTCGTATCTTTTTATTAGTTTTTCTTATAGTATTCTTTTTAAGTCTATCTAATATTCTTAAAAATATGTTAGGATTATAGAATTATAATGACAATTAAAAATTGCTATGGTATATAAACTAAAACCAATACAAAGGAAAACTGGACAATACCGTTCAGAATTTGAAAAAATATTTGAGCAAGAAGATTTAAAAGCAGAGCAAGAAGCATTAGCGGAAGAAATAAAAAATAAACGTAAAAGAACTGCAGCTGAAAAACAACAAGAAAAAGAGAAAAAATTGCACAATGGTGCTTATGCATTATTAGATACATTAGTGCAAAATGGTACTCGTTATATTTTTGGTTATCCTGGGGGTGCTATTCTTCCTATATATGATGAGTTATATTTTTGGGAGCAACAAAAACTTATTACTCATATTTTAACACGCCATGAACAAGGTGCTATTCATGCAGCAGATGCTTATGCAAGAGTCACAGGTCAAGTGGGTGTTTGTTTTGCAACATCAGGGCCTGGCGCTACAAATTTAGTAACAGGAATTGCTACAGCACAAATTGACTCTGTCCCGCTTGTTGTTATTACAGGTCAAGTGGGTAGAACATTTTTAGGAACCGATGCATTTCAAGAAACAGACGTTTTTGGTATCACGTTACCAATTGTAAAACACTCATATAAAGTCTTGGATCCAAATGATTTATGTCATATTGTATCTGAAGCTTATTATTTAGCTCAAAATGGTCGGCCAGGTCCCGTCTTAATTGATATTCCAAAAGATGTTGGTGTTGAAAAAATTCCAGCTTATTTTCCAATTACTCAAAAAGAAATTTTAAATTTACATGGTTATCGATTCCAATACCATACAAGTAAAGATAGCTTAATGGAAATCTTAGAAGTAATGAAGTTAGCAAACCGGCCATTATTATATGTTGGTGGGGGCGCCATTACAGCAAATGCTCATAAAGAGTTAGCCCAATTATCTGACACATATTCATTACCTATAACAACAACACTTATGGGGAAAGGAATAATAACAGAACGATATAAATATTCTGTTGGAATGTTAGGTATGCATGGCACTGCTTATGCAAATTTTGCTGTAAGCGAATGTGATTTACTTGTCGCAATTGGGGCTCGGTTTGATGATCGTGTAACAGGAAAATTAGATGCTTTTGCCTGTGCTGCCACAATTATTCAGATTGATATTGATCCTGGAGAAATTGGAAAAAATAAAATTATTGATTTATCGATTGTTGGTGATATTAAACAAATTTTTTATGAAATATTTAAAGAATCACGGAAAGATACAAGTACTTATAAAATTTCAAGTAAACGAAAATCTTGGTTACGTGGCATACAAAAATGGAAACGTACATATCCATTAATCGTACCACGGTTAATTGATAAATTATCACCACAGTATGTAATTAATACCGTAGGGAAAGAATATCTACATGCTATTTATACAACAGATGTTGGACAACACCAAATGTGGGCAGCACAATTTTTACAATGTGGTCCTCGCCGTTGGGCTTCAAGTGCGGGTTTAGGGACTATGGGTTATGGTTTACCTGCTGCAATTGGTGCACAAATTGCTTATCCAACACATCCAGTAATTTGTATTACAGGTGATTCGAGTATTCAAATGTGTATACAAGAATTAGGTACAATTTCTCAATATAATTTACCAGTTCGAATAATGATTATGAACAATCATTGGCAAGGTATGGTACGGCAGTGGCAAGAGTCATTTTACGAAAACCGTTATTCACATTCAAATATGGCAAATGGTCAACCAGATTTTGTTGCCTTAGCGAATTCATATGGTATTAAAGGTGTTAATATTGAAAACGAAAGTCAATTACAAGCCGCATTATATGAATACCGGCATTATCCATATCCTGTTCTTTTCGATATTTTAATTATTGAAAACGAAAATTGCTATCCAATGGTTAGTCCGGGTAAAACTAATGCTGTTATGACAGGTGTTAATTATCAGCAAGAAGAGTTAGAGATTGTTGAACGTCTTACAAATAATGAAGTTCGATTAACAATTGAATTAGAAGCAAAAGCGAAAGCAGATGAGGAACCCCAAAAACCTGAAGAAAATACTTCAGATATAGAAACAAAAAATGAGAGCTAATTAGTTTATAAATTATTTTCGTCCAATGTATCGAATGGGCCGAGTTGGATTTGAACCAACGTAGCGAAACGCAACGGATTTACAATCCGTCTCCTTTAACCACTCGGACATCGACCCTTACAATAAATATTAACAAAAAACAAACGATAAAACAATGGTAAAGTTTTATTTAAATAAAATATTTTATTTAAATAAAACTTTACCATTGACAAATATATAAACAATAATATATATTTAATTTACAATAAAAGGGCAATTAACTCAGCGGTAGAGTGTCTGCCTTACAAGCAGAAGGTCACAGGTTCAAATCCTGTATTGCCCATTCAATAATTGAATCAATAAGTTTTGAAGTTGAAGTAATAATTTCAAATTAACAATTATTCTAATTACTTTTATTTTCGATAGATTTTATTCTATATATACATATAGAAAATAAAAATAATTTGTTTAAGCTAAACCCCGTTTAATGAAATCAATCGCATCTTGCACTGTTGCGATTTGACCTGCATCATCATCTTCAATATCAATTTCAAATGCATCTTCAAATGCCATCACTAATTCAACAACATCTAATGAATCTGCACCTAATTGTTCTGAAAATGTTGCTTCAGGAATAATAGTCGCGTCATCAATACCTAATTGATTAGCAGTAATTTCTTTAATTTTTTCAAAAATTTTATCTTCTGTCATATTTAATACATTTATCGTTTAAGTATATAAAAATTAGGAATAAACTGAGTAAAGATCGACAATTTTACTGATAAATATTAAATGTTTATTCGCTAAAAATATTATAGCACATTTCTCAAAATTTTTGTCAATTGAAGTAAACTAACAGAATTAATTGGGTAAATTATTTTCCCTTGTATTTGGGCTAATTTCCGTAATTTTATATTTTGTTTTAAATGCCTTTTCAATCCAATAACAACTGTTGCATCTTCAATATTTTTAGTCATAATTGGATAAAAACCTAATCGGGCAGCCGCTTCTTTCAATAAATTTGTCGATAAAGAGTAGCAATAAAAACTTAAATTATTTTTTTCATTACCTAAAATTTTTATTTGTGGTTTTGAAAATATTTTTTTCGATTTATAATATGCTTTCCAGTTGTATCTACTGTTTTCATAATTAAAATATGAAAAAGTATCCGTATAGTAATTTCTATAAGTGATTTGTAGTTTTCCCGCAGTTGTAATTTGTCGTACTTGTGTAAGTCGATATTTTCCTTGTAACAATAAATCAATTGAGCTTTGAATGTCTTCATGAATTGTCCAGTTATATCTATCATTAATTTCAACAGCTAATTGAAAAGCTGGGTATGCTTTTCGTTCTAAAATACTTTTTTGTGTTCCTCGTCGTTTTGCTTCATCATCACTTAACGTTACGTATTGAATCCCGCCTATTAAATCAACAAGTGAAGGGTTTTTTATTAAATTTTCTAACGAATTACCATGTGTTGTCCCAACCAATTGAACACCTTTTTCTGCAATTGCACGCGCAGCTAATGCTTCTAATTCCGTACCAATTTCGTCGATTATAATAACTTCTGGCATATGATTTTCAACAGCTTCAATCATGACTTGATGTTGTTGCTCACTATTCATAACCTGTAATCTTCGTGCTTTTCCAATACCAGAATGAGCAATATCACTATCCCCAGCTATTTCATTTGATGTATCCACTATAACAACTCTTTTTTCCATTTCTTCAGATAGTACGCGAGCAATTTCACGAATAATAGTTGTTTTTCCCACGCCAGGTCTACCTAAAATCAAAATAGATTGGCCGGATTCTAATAAATCGCGAATTAAACTAATACTACCAAAAATCGCGCGACCAACTCTACATGTTAAGCCATTTATTATTGATTGTCGATTCCGCATACAACTGATACGATGTAATGTTCGTTCAATACCTGCTCGATTTTCATTACTAAATTTGCTAATTCTTTTTGTTACATAATCAATATCTTGCCATGAGACAATTTTTTGTGACAAATATTCTGAACCTGTAGTAAAACGTGCTTCTGGCCGGCGACCTAAATCCATTACAATTTCAATTAATTGATCACTTTGAGGATGATCTAATAAATTTTTCTTAATAAAAAATGGAAAATTTTCCAATAATTTTTCTAAGTCTTCATTAATATTCATTTGTTACAATTTTGATTCGTTTTCTAAGTTTATTAAATATTAGCATAATAGTAAAAAAAAATTAAACATAAAAAATAACAATTTAAAAATAAGTCTAAATTTTAATTTTATTTTTCAAAATAAACGTTAAAAAATAAATTATTATTAGTATAATAACATTTAGAAAACTCATATTTAATAAATTATTGCAATTTTTCCTATTTATTTTTTAGTATGAGAGTTTCATAGATTTTCGTCTCCCAAAAGGAGAAACTCAATGGCAATAAGCTCAACAGAGCGTCGTACAAAAAATGTACAAGTTTTTGTAGAAAAAGACGCTGTCGAAACAAGTTTCGCAAAATGGGCACAACCAGGGCACTTCTCAAGAACATTAGCAAAAGGTCCAAAAACAACTACTTGGATTTGGAATTTGCATGCTGATGCACATGATTTTGATAGTCAAACAAGTTCATTAGAAGAAGTTTCTCGTAAAATTTTTAGTGCACATTTTGGACAATTAGCTATTATTTTCTTATGGATTAGTGGTATGCATTTTCATGGCGCATACTTTTCAAACTATTCTGCTTGGTTAAATGATCCAATTACAATTAAACAAAGTTCACAAGTTGTTTGGCCAATTGTTGGTCAAGAAATCTTAAATGGTGATGTTGGTGGTAACTTCCAAGGTATTCAGACAACATCAGGCTGGTTCCAAATGTGGCGTGCTGAAGGTATTACTAGTGAAGTTGAATTATACTGGATCGCCATTGGTGGACTAATTATGTCAGCTTTAATGGTTTTTGCAGGCTGGTTCCATTATCATAAAGCAGCTCCTAAGTTAGAATGGTTCCAAAATGCAGAATCAATGATGAATCATCATTTAGCTGGACTATTAGGTTTAGGTTGTTTATCATGGTCAGGTCATCAAATTCACATTGCGTTACCAATTAATAAATTATTAGATGCAGGTGTTGCTCCACAAGAAATCCCTTTACCGCACGAATTTTTAATTAATCGTGAGTTAATGGCACAATTATACCCAAGCTTTGCTAAAGGATTAGCTCCATTCTTTAGTGGTCAATGGGGTGAGTATTCAGATTTCTTGACATTTAAAGGTGGTTTAAACCCAGTAACAGGTGGATTATGGTTAAGTGATATTGCACATCATCATTTAGCATTGGCAGTTTTGTTTATTATTGCTGGTCATATGTATCGCACAAATTGGGGTATTGGCCACAGTATGAAAGAAATTTTAGAAGCTCATAAAGGTCCATTCACTGGTGAAGGTCACAAAGGCTTATATGAAATTTTAACAACTTCATGGCACGCTCAATTAGCGATTAACTTAGCAATGGTGGGTTCATTAAGTATTATTGTTGCTCATCATATGTATGCTATGCCTCCATACCCTTATATAGCAACGGATTATGCAACACAATTATCACTATTTACACACCATGTTTGGATTGGCGGTTTTTGTATTGTAGGTGGTGCTGCACACGGTGCAATTTTCATGGTTCGTGATTACACACCGGCAAACAATTATAACAATTTACTTGATCGTGTTTTGCGCCACCGTGATTCGATTATTTCACATTTAAATTGGGTGTGTATTTTCTTAGGAACACACGCTTTTGGTTTTTACATCCATAATGATACAATGCGCGCATTAGGGCGTCCACAAGATATGTTCTCAGATAAGGCTATTCAATTACAACCTATCTTTGCTCAATGGATACAAAATATCCATTTATTAGCACCAGGAACGACTGCTCCAAATGCATTAGCAACTACAAGTTATGCTTTCGGTGGTGATGTTGTAGGAGTAGGTGGTAAAATTGCAATGATGCCGATTAAATTAGGCACTGCAGATTTTATGGTTCACCATATCCATGCTTTTACAATTCACGTTACTGTTTTAATTTTATTGAAAGGTGTTTTATACGCTCGTAGTTCAAAATTAATTCCAGATAAAGCGAATTTAGGTTTCCGATTCCCATGTGATGGTCCTGGTCGTGGTGGTACTTGTCAAAGTTCAAGTTGGGATCATGTATTCCTAGGTTTATTCTGGATGTATAATTCTTTATCGGTAGTAATATTTCACTTTAGTTGGAAAATGCAGTCAGATGTTTGGGGTACAGTAACACCTGATGGTGTTGTTTCACATATTACTGGTGGCAACTTTGCTCAAAGTTCCATTACAATTAATGGTTGGTTGCGTGATTTCTTATGGTCACAAGCTTCACAAGTTATTCAATCATATGGTTCAGCGTTATCTGCTTATGGTTTAATTTTCTTAGGCGCTCATTTTATCTGGGCATTTAGTTTAATGTTCTTATTCAGTGGTCGAGGATATTGGCAAGAATTAATTGAATCAATTGTTTGGGCCCATAATAAATTAAACTTTGCTCCTGCAATTCAACCTCGTGCATTAAGTATTACTCAAGGACGAGCAGTTGGTTTAGCACATTATTTATTAGGTGGTATTGGTACAACGTGGGCATTCTTCTTAGCACGTTCAATTTCAATTTCCTAAATATTAATCTCACTAATTTAATTAGAATACATTTTAACTTTCTATTCTAACTCAGTATTTTATCTATAATCAAAAATAATATAACGAGGCATCTGACAATTATGGCAACTAAATTTCCAAAGTTTAGCCAAGCCCTTGCTCAAGATCCAGCAACACGAAGAATTTGGTATGGTATCGCTACTGCCCATGATTTAGAGGCACATGACGGTATGACCGAAGAAAACTTATATCAAAAAATCTTTGCTTCACATTTTGGGCATTTAGCGATTATTTTTCTTTGGACAGCTGGTAATTTATTCCATGTTGCATGGCAAGGGAATTTTGAAAAATGGGTTACAAATCCATTAAAAACAAAACCAATTGCACATTCAATTTGGGATCCACATTTTGGGGAATCTGCTTTAAAAGCTTTTAGTAAAGGTAATTTATACCCTGTTAATATAGCTTTCTCAGGGGTGTACCAATGGTGGTACACGATTGGTTTCAGAACAAATCAGGAATTATATGCAGGTTCGGTTGGCTTGTTATTACTTTCTTCTGTGTTACTATTTGCAGGTTGGTTACATTTACAACCGAAATTCCGACCAAGTCTATCTTGGTTTAAAAATAATGAATCGCGATTAAATCATCATTTATCAGGTTTATTAGGTGTAAGTTCACTTGCATGGACTGGGCATTTAGTTCACGTAGCTATTCCAGCATCACGTGGTGTTCACGTTGGGTGGGATAATTTTTTAACAACACCACCACATCCTGAAGGATTAAAGCCGTTCTTTAGTGGAAATTGGACAGTTTATGCCGAAAATCCTGACACAGCAAACCATGTATATGGTACAAGTGAAGGTGCTGGTACAGCAATTTTAACATTTTTAGGTGGGTTCCACCCACAAACTCAGTCATTATGGTTAAGTGATATTGCACATCATCAGTTAGCGATTGCTGTTGTTTTTATTGTAGCTGGTCATATGTATCGTACAAACTTTGGTATTGGGCACAATATGAAAGAAATTCTAGATGCGCACCGCCCACCAGGTGGTCGTTTAGGCGCAGGTCATGTAGGATTATTTGAAACGATTACTAATTCTTTACATATGCAATTAGGGTTAGCGTTAGCATCTTTAGGTGTAGCAACCTCATTAACGGCACAACATATGTATGCTTTAACACCATATGCATATTTATCTAAAGATTTTACAACAGAAGCCGCTTTATATACTCATCATCAATATATTGCAGGTTTCTTAATGGTTGGTGCATTTGCACATGGTGCTATTTTCTTTGTTCGTGATTACGATCCAGAGTTAAATAAAAATAATGTTTTAGCACGAATGTTAGAACATAAAGAAGCTATTATTTCACATTTAAGTTGGGCTTCTTTATTTTTAGGTTTCCACACATTAGGTTTGTATATTCATAATGATACAGTGGTAGCTTTCGGCCAACCGGAAAAACAAATTTTATTTGAGCCAGTTTTTGCTGAATACATTCAAGCCGCTTCAGGTAAAGCAATTTATAATTTTAATGTTTTATTATCCTCTTCAACTAGCCCTGCAACTGTAGCTGGGAATCAAGTTTGGTTACCTGGTTGGTTGGATGCAATTAATAGTGGTAAAAATGATTTATTTTTAAAAATTGGTCCAGGTGATTTCTTAGTACATCATGCAATTGCCTTAGGTTTACATGTAACAACATTAATTTTAGTAAAAGGTGCTTTAGACGCACGTGGTTCAAAATTAATGCCAGATAAAAAAGATTTTGGTTACAGTTTCCCTTGTGATGGCCCTGGTCGTGGTGGTACATGTGATATCTCAGCTTGGGATGCCTTCTATTTAGCTATGTTCTGGATGTTAAACACTATTGGTTGGACAACATTCTACTGGCACTGGAAACATATGACAATTTGGGGTGGTAACCCGGGTCAATTTGATGAATCATCAAATTATATTATGGGTTGGTTACGTGATTATTTATGGTTAAATTCTTCACCATTAATTAATGGTTATAATCCATTTGGTATGAATAATTTATCTGTTTGGTCGTGGATGTTCTTATTTGCACATTTAATCTGGGCAACAGGTTTTATGTTCTTAATTTCATGGCGTGGTTATTGGCAAGAACTAATTGAAACTTTAGTTTGGGCACATGAAAGAACTCCATTAGCAAATTTAGTTCGTTGGCGTGATAAACCTGTAGCACTTTCAATTGTTCAAGCCCGTTTAGTTGGTTTAGTACATTTTACTGTTGGTTATATTTTAACATATGCAGCTTTTGTAATTGCTTCAACATCAGGTAAATTTGGTTAATAATATGTAATAATAATAATAAGTAATTACTTATTATTATTATTATTATTATTTTTAGTGCGTTGATTTTTTCATATTTATAAATTAGATTTTTAGACTGACATATGATAATTTTCTACCATTTGAATAAAAAGCGGGCAACGCGATTCGAACGCGCGACATCAACCTTGGCAAGGTTGCGCTCTACCACTGAGCTATGCCCGCATGCTTTCTACAATAATAGAATACCATTTGTATCATATGTTTGTCAATACTTATTCTTGACATAATTATAAGAAATTTTTTCACTCTTCTGTTTTTCTGTTTATTTTATTTTAAATAATTTCTACTGATTAAAAAGTTTTTAATATAAAAATGTTAGTCATTTAAGAATTTATAAATTACAATTAAAATACTAAATTCTTTTAAAAGAATTTAGTATTTTAATTGTAATTTATAAGGATAACGTTATGATTTCAGATTTTCAAGTATATGTAGCTTTAATGATTGCTCTACTCGCTAGTGTTTTGGCAATCCGTCTAGGTTCGACATTATATCAATAAATTAATTAAAAAATTTATAAATTAGAAATAATATATTTAAAGACTATGGTAACACAAGATTTAAAAAAATTTATAACACCAGTTTTTCCTTTTACAGCAATTGTAGGGCAAGAAGAAATGAAACTTGCATTACAGTTAAATGTAATTGATCCAAAGATTGGTGGTGTAATGATTATGGGTGATCGTGGCACTGGTAAATCAACAACAATTCGAGCAATCGCTGATCTATTACCGGAAATTGAAATAGTAAAAAATGACCCATTTAATTCTCATCCTTCAGATTTAGATTTAATGAGTAATGAGGTTAAACTTGCTGTTCAAAATAATGAAGAATTAGAAAACGATAGAATGAAAATTCCTATGGTTGATTTACCATTAGGTGCTACTGAAGATCGTGTTTGTGGAACAATTGACATTGAAAAAGCATTGACTGAAGGTGTTAAAGCTTTTGAACCTGGCTTATTGGCTAAAGCAAATCGCGGTCTATTATATGTTGATGAAGTAAATTTATTAGATGATCATTTAGTTGATATTTTACTAGATTCAGCTGCATCTGGTTGGAATACCGTTGAACGTGAGGGTATTTCGATTCGTCATCCAGCTAGGTTTGTTTTAGTTGGGTCAGGAAACCCAGAAGAAGGTGAACTACGTCCACAATTATTAGATCGTTTTGGTATGCACGCTGAAATACGGACAGTAAAAGACCCTATTTTACGTGTAAAAGTAGTAGAAGAACGTACATCATTCGATCAATCACCAAATATTTGGATTGAAAATTATGAAGCACAACAACAAGAATTACGTGATAAAATTGTAGCCGCCCAAGAACTTTTACCCAAAGTTGAGTTAGATTATAATTTACGTGTGAAAATATCTGAAGTTTGTAGTCAATTAGATGTGGATGGTTTACGTGGTGATATTGTAACAAATCGTGCCGCAAAAGCTTATGCTGCATACAATGGTCGTGATAAGGTTACTGTTAATGATATTGCAACAATTATTACATTATGTTTGCGTCATCGATTAAGAAAGGATCCATTAGAATCTATCGATTCTGGTGATAAAGTTTCAAAGGTATTTAAAGATATTTTCGAGATTGAAGATTAATACCACTCTAATAAATAATTATTTATAATAGATAATTATTTATTCGAATGATGTCAATCTTCAAATTTTTTTAATTATATAGAATATGCTAAAAATTTTCTGGTTACTTATATGTGTTTCTTTAATATTATTAATTGTTATTCGAGTGCCTAGTAATAGTGGATTAGATAATTTTGCCTCTAAAACAGATTTATTAGGTTCGCCGGGTTCAGCAGAAAAATTTTTAAATAATTTAACTTGGTTATTGATTGGTTTATACGCATTATTAGCAATAAAATTTAATTTATCTTTTTAATTCCTAGACAGATGCTAAAAAACTATGTATAGTTATTCTAGTTTGTGCTTTGTCACGCGGAGTAGAGCAGTCTGGTAGCTCGTTGGGCTCATAACCCGAAGGTCAATGGTTCAAATCCATTCTCCGCTAGAAAATTTTTAAGTTAATGAAAAAATTTGAAACTTTTATACTATTCTAGTATAATAGATGTTAGATAATAATAAGGTTTTACGTATGACATTAAATTTACAAACACCTTTTCCGACTTTTGGTGGAAGTACTGGTGGCTGGTTACGTGCAGCTGAAGTAGAAGAAAAATACGCTATCACATGGACAAGTCTCAAAGAACAAATCTTTGAAATGCCTACTGGTGGTGCTGCTGTAATGCGTAGTGGTGAAAATTTACTATACTTAGCTCGCAAAGAGCAATGTTTAGCTTTAGGGAGCCAACTACGTAACTCTAAAATTATGGATTACAAAATTTACCGTATTTTCCCTAGTGGTGAAGTACAGTATTTACACCCGAAAGATGGTGTTTTCCCGGAAAAAGTTAATCCAGGTCGGACAGCTGTTAATAGTCGTGGTTTTTCTATTGGTAAAAATCCTAATCCAGCTTCCATTAAATTTAGCGGCGTGAATACATACGAAAGTTAATTTTTAAGATTAGTTTTAACTAAAAACTAATCTTAATGGCGAGATGGCAGAGTTGGTCGATTGCGTCTGATTTGAAATCAGATGAATCTTTACGGATTCCGTGGGTTCGAATCCCACTCTCGCCTTTTATATTTTTATGCTTAGCTGTGTTTGGATTTTAACTATATTAAGTTATGGGTAAAGTATACGATTGGTTTGAAGAACGTCTAGAAGTACAAGCAATTGCTGATGATATTTCTAGTAAATATGTTCCACCACATGTTAATATTTTTTATTGTTTTGGTGGTATTGTTTTTACGTGTTTCCTTGTTCAAGTAGCAACAGGCTTTGCTATGACATTTTACTACCGTCCTAGTGTTGTTGACGCTTTTGCTTCTGTTGAATATATTATGACAAGTGTTAACTTTGGTTGGTTAATCCGTTCAATTCACCGTTGGTCTGCTAGTATGATGGTGATGATGCTAGTATTACATGTATTCCGTGTATATCTTACTGGTGGATTCAAAAAACCACGTGAGTTGACTTGGGTAACTGGCGTTATTTTAGCTGTAGTTACTGTATCTTTTGGTGTAACAGGTTACTCTTTACCATGGGATCAAGTAGGCTTTTGGGCATGTAAGATTGTAACAGGTGTACCTGCTGCCGTACCTATTGTTGGTCAACCTTTAGTTTTAATCTTACGTGGTGGTGAAAGTGTAGGTCAAAGTACCCTTACACGTTTCTATAGTGCTCATACATTTGTTTTACCATTAGCGGCTGCCGTTTTAATGTTAACTCATTTCTTAATGATCCGTAAACAAGGTATTTCCGGTCCACTATAATTTGGCCCATTTCAGAAACTCTTTTATTTTTCATTTATTTAAGGAATTTAACTTATATGTCAGTAATTAAAAAACCGGATTTAACAGATCCAAAATTACGAGCGAAATTAGCTAAAGGTATGGGTCACAATTATTATGGTGAACCAGCTTGGCCAAATGATTTATTATACGTCTTTCCTGTATGTATTTTAGGGACATTTGCTTGTTGTATTGGTTTAGGGGTTATGGCTCCAACACAATTAGGTGAGCCTGCTGATCCGTTCAATACACCATTGGAGATTTTACCAGAATGGTATTTTTTCCCAACTTTCAATCTATTACGTGTTTTACCTAATAAATTATTAGGTGTTTTAGCTATGGCAGCAGTTCCTGCAGGATTAATCACAGTACCCTTTATTGAAAATGTGAACAAATTCCAAAATCCATTTCGCCGTCCAATTGCAAGTTTAGTTTTTATTTTGGGCTTCGTTACAGCTATTTGGTTAGGGATTGGTGCGTGTTTACCAATTGACAAAGCTATTTCATTAGGTTTTTGGTAAACAATTAAATTGTTGGTATAAAAATTATACCAACAATTTAATTAAAATTGATAATTTTTTATATTTCTACGTTAGGGCAACTTTTCCACCAGCCGCTTCTAGTTGTTTTTTAGTATCTTCTGCTGTATCTTTAGCCACACCTTCTTGAACTGCTATTGGTGCAGATTCTACTAATCCTTTCGCTTCTTTAAGGCCTAATCCTGTAATGTTACGTACAACTTTAAGTATCGCAATTTTTTTATCTGCAGGAACTTCCTCTAACATTACTGTAAATTCAGTTTTTTCTTCGGCTGCGTCGTCACCGGCACCTGGTGCTGCTGCCATCATCATTGCAGGTCCTGCACTAGCGGATGCATCCACACCAAAAGTTTCTTCAATTTTAGTTACTAATTCTGAAGCTTCTAATAATGTTAATGTTTTTAGTTCTTCTACAATTTTATCAATACGTTCTGACATAAAATTTTATCCTTTATTTTTTATTAACTGAATGTTGTTAAATCTAATTGAATTGAAGGTCCCATAGTACTACATATGTAAATACTCTTAAAATATCTACCTTTAACACCAGAGGGACGATTTTGTTCAATTGAGTTATAAACAGCTTGTAAGTTTTCAATTAGTTGAGTAGCTGTAAAATCTGATTTTCCGAAGATAATATGAACGACACCAGCTTTATCTGCTTTATACTCAAATTTACCTTTTTTAAATGATTCTAATGTTTCGGTTAAATTTGTCGTTACAGTCCCTGATTTTGGTGAAGGCATTAAGCCTTTAGGCCCTAACACTCGTCCTAATTTTGCTAATTTTGGCATCATTTCAGGAGTTGCAATTAATAAATCAAAATCAATATTACCTTGACTCATTTCTTGGACTAAATCATCACTTCCAACTAAATCTGCACCTGCAGTCTCTGCTTCCATAATATTTTCTGCACTTGTTAAAACTGCAATTCGGACTGTTTTCCCAGTACCATGAGGTAATGTTACAGTTGTTCTTAATTGTTGATCTGTATATTTTGGATCAATATTTAGATTTGCATGTATTTCTACACTTTCTATAAATTTTGCCGTTGCCGTTGTTTTTAAGTTTTCAATAGCTTTCTCAATATCTAAATATGGTGTGTCTTGAATTTTCTGACGGATTTCTTTTTGACGACGTGATAATTTGCGCATATATTTATTTTACTAATAAGTTTATATCGTATTGATTAATCAACAATAGAAATACCCATATTACGCGCAGTTCCTTCAACAATTTTTAAAGCACTGCTAAGCTTTGTTGTATTTAAGTCAGGTAATTTAATATTAGCAATTTCTTCTAATTGCTGTTTAGTAATTGATCCAACCATCGTTTTTGGTGGTGTTGACGAACCCTTTTTAACTTGTGCTGCATTTGCTAAAAGAACTGATGCTGGCGGAGTCTTAAGAATAAAAGTATAGCTTCTATCTTCATAAACAGAAATTTCGACCGGGATAATTAAACCCATCTTATCTGTAGTTTTTGCATTATATTCTTTACAAAACCCCGCAATATTTACACCATGCTGACCTAAAGCAGGGCCTACTGGTGGTGCCGGAGTAGCTTTTCCAGCAGGCAGAGCTAGTTTAATAAGTGCTGTAATTTTTTTTGCCATATGTTAATTAATTTAGTTGAGTTTCTTTTTCAATTCTTTAATAATATATAAGTATAGATTATTAAAATTGAATCATTACCAGTTTTTTTAATCTTTTTCTATTAAACCCCCAATATGGGGAAACGCGCCCTGAAGGACTTGAACCCTCGACATCTAATTTTGGAGACTAGCGTTCTACCAACTGAACTAAGGACGCACAACACTAACTATAAAGTTAAACTTTATTAAAAGCAATGTTTTAATTTTTTATTAATTAAACAAATTATTACTATGAATTATCAAAACTATAAAAATCAAAAAAATCTAGAAATAAATTATCTTCCACATAATTTTTTAGCTGAAAAAATTATTTTAAATAATTTAATTTATAATCCAGATGCTAGAGAAACTATTAGCACTAATTTATCAATCGATGCATTTTATTTTGAAAATCATCAACAAATTTATAAAACATTATTAATTTTACAAGAAAAAAATAAGACTATAGAATTTTTCACTTTACAAGAATTTCTTAAAAATAACGGCTTATTAGAAAATATTGGTGGTATAGCAGTTTTAAATGAATTAAGTCATCCAATGTCTAAGATAACAAATATTGATGAATATGTCCAATTAATACAAGATAAATTTTTACGTCGAACTTTAATTAAATTAGGTTATCAAATTATTAATTCTTCATATATTACAAACGTTTCATTAGAAAAAACTTTACAAGATTTAGAACTTAAAATTTTTAATCTAACAAACCAAAACCAATCGTCTAAAATTCAAACAAGTGCAGAATTACTTCATCAAATTTTTGGTGAATTAAAGCAGAAATCATTACTAGAAACTAATTTAGGTTTAAAGAGTGGTTTTGAAGATTTAGATTTTATGACTCAAGGTTTTCAAAATTCTGATTTAGTTATTATAGCAGGACGACCTTCAATGGGAAAAACAGCATTTGCACTTGAAATTGCTCTACATGTAGTTAAATCAACAAATTTACCTACTATTTTTTTTAGTCTTGAAATGTCAAAAGAACAAGTAATTTATAGGCTACTTGGACATGAAACAAATATTACTAAACAGTATTTACAGACAGGCAATTTAACAAAACAAAATTGGGAGCAAGTTATTAATTGTATAAAATATTTTTCTGATTTGCCTTTTTATATTGATGATACACCAAATTTATCTCTTATTGATATTCGTTCAAAATTACGTAAAATTATTTTTGAACATGATCAAATTGGTTTTATTATCATTGATTATTTACAATTAATGGGTAATCCTTCAGAACAAGCTGAAAATCGAGTACAACAATTATCTGAAATTACCCGCGCATTAAAAAATATTGCTCGTGAATTTAAAATCCCTGTCTTAGCCCTTTCACAGTTAAGTCGAAATTTAGAAACACGTGTAAATAAACGCCCAATTCTTTCTGATTTACGTGAAAGTGGATCAATTGAACAAGATGCTGATTTAGTTTTGATGCTTTATCGTGAGGGTTATTATAATTCTTCAGACTTGGAGGATAATGTAGCTGAAGTAATTATAGCCAAGCATCGTAATGGACCTATTGGTACTGTTTCTTTAAACTTTGAAAGTAAGTTCACTCGGTTCACAAATTTGATTGTTTAGTACAAATGCCCAGAACCAGATTCGAACTGGTGACACGAGGATCTTCAATCCACTGCTCTACCAACTGAGCTATCCGGGCTTGTTAACTTAATTATAATAAAACTATCTTAAAAAAGCAATAGTTATTTTAAAATAACTATTGCTTTTTTAAGATAGTTTTATTATAATATATTTTAAGGTATAGAATTAATATATATTATAATAAATATTACCATGTCAGGATTGTAAAATAGCAGCATTGTATTTATCTTATAAATTATATGATTAATCTATACCATCAAATTTTCCACTTTTTTTTATTCAGATTATGAAACTAGAATTTGATATAGAAATACTAATAAATACTATTAGTATTTAGTTATAAGCTAGTGAAGGGACTTGAACCCCCGACCGACTGATTACAAATCAGTTGCTCTACCAACTGAGCTACACCAGCTATATGGTGAATATTTATACATCTACTCTATCAATAATCTATATAAAATGTCAAGAATTTAATAAGTAAAAATTTAAAAATTAAAAGTTTTTGATACCAAAACTTTTAATTTTTAAATTTTTACTTATTCACCACCTAATTCATAGCGAATAAAACGTTTAACTTTAATATTTTCACCTAAAAGTGCAATTTTTTGCTTAATTAATTCTCCAACAGTAATATTTGGTTCACGAATATAAGATTGTTCTAATAAAACTTTAGAATTTAATGCTTTATTTACTCGACCTTCTACAATTTTATTTTTGATTTCTTCTGGTTTATTTGCTAAATCAGGTTTATTAATTTCAAATTCCCATTCTTGTGTCCGTATATTATCTGAAATATCATCAGTAGAAATAATTGCGACATCTGGATTAGACGCAATTTGCATTGCAACATTTCTAACTAATTCTTTAAATTCTTCACGGCGCGCCACAAAATCCGTTTCACAATTAACTTCGATTAGAATACCTAATTTATTTCCCGTATGAATATAACAATCGATAATACCCTCATTAGCATCACGGCTACTTTTTTTATCAGCCGTTGCCATACCTTTTAGTCGTAAAGCTTTTAACGCTTTCTCAAAATCTCCATCATTATCTTTTAGTGCCTGTTTACAATTCATCATTCCGGCACCGGTTTGTTCTCGTAGTTCTTTTACAATTTTTGCACTAATTTCCATGACAATATTATGATTTTCTCTAAAAATTTTAAAGTTATTTTTCTTGACCCGCTAAAATACTATCCGCTAATGTTTTTAAAATTAATTTGATTGATCGAACCGCATCATCATTACCGGGAATTGGAATATCGACCAAATCAGGGTCACAATTAGTATCTAAAATTGAAATAATAGGAATACCTAGTTTTTTACATTCACGGATAGCTGTTAATTCGCGTTTTTGGTCAATAACAATAACAGCGTCTGGAAGATTTTCCATTTCTTTAACGCCATTTAAATGTCGGCGTAATTTTTCTAATTCTTTCCGACGAATTGCTGCTTCTTTTTTAGGTAATAAGCTAAAAATCTCGTTTGCCTCTTGTTGTTCTAAAACTTTTAATCTTTCAATTCGAGTTTTTAATGTTATCCAATTTGTTAACATCCCTCCTAGCCAACGATGGTTTATATAGTAACTATTACAACGTTTTGCTTCTTGTGCAATAATGGTACTAGCCTGTCGTTTTGTTCCAATAAATAAAAAAGTTTTCTTTTGTTCAGAAGCTGATTGTACATAATTACTGGCTTCTTTTAATAATTGAGCAGACTGAACTAAATCTAAAATATGAATATTATTTCGTTCAGTATAAATATATGGAAACATTTTCGGATTCCATCGGTACGCTTTGTGTCCAAAGTGTACACCAGCTTCGAGTAATTGGGCTAAACTTACATCAGCCATAATGTTTTAACTCCTATAATTAATAATAAGATTTACCATATTAAGATAACAAATTAAAAATCCAATAGTCTAGTTTTTGGTATAAAAACTTGTTATTTTGAATTTAAATTGTAAAACTTTTCGAATATTTTGTATAACCTGTCCCTGCCGGTATTAGGTGACCAATAACAACATTTTCTTTTAATCCTCGTAACCAATCTACACGTCCTTCGATCGCGGCTTTTGTTAATACTCTTGTAGTATCTTGAAAACTTGCAGCTGAAATAAAGCTTGGGCTATTTAAAGCAGTTTTTGTTATGCCAAATAATATAGGACGATAAAGAGCGGGTCGACCTGTATTGTTTTGTGAATTTAATAATTGATTTTGAAAAATGACTTTATTCATATAATTGATTTGATATAAATCAACGATTTCTAAAGGTAATAAAGGAGTGTCTCCTTCTTTAAATATTTTTACTTTTGACGTCATTTGTTTAATAATAATTTCTAGATGTTTATCGGCAATTGTAACTCCTTGTGATTGATAAACATTTTGGACTGAATTTAAAATTAAATCTTGAACTTTTTTAAAACTTCGATATGTTCCATGGTATAAGTCAAACCTTGATTCTACTTTTAATTTATTATTAATAAAGCGTGTTCCTTTAAGATTTGTGTATTGATCAAAATAAAAATTTAATAAAAGATGAGGGTTTAAGTTAGCTTCGGCTTCAAATGTGGTCATCATTTTTTTAAATTCAAATGTGGCGTCTAAGCGACTATTTAAAACAATTAACCTTTTTTTTGGGTTTTGTTTAAAATTTTCTAACATTTCCTGTTCTTTACTTTCAATTTTTCGTGCTTCTAATAATTGTTCAATTCTGGGTAAACCTTGAACAATATCACCAGTTACTTCTTTTTCAAAATTTAATAAACCTAAAGTGTGACCTTCTTCAATAAATTCTCCATTTTTACAAAAAACTTGGTTCTGATCATTTTCAAAATTGTTATTTTTAACCGAAGAAATTTTTTCAAAATTTTGTTTAAGTTCTACCTGCTTTGAATCTTGAATTGTTTTATAGTTATTTTTATATAAATAAAATTGGTTGATAGGATAATTTGAGAGCTGTGTTTCATTCTTTTTATTTTTAGTTTTATTTTTTGTTAAATTAAAATTTAATCCTAATATTCTTTCTTTGTTCGTTTTAAAGTAACGCTTTTTATATATCAGTTTATAATCCAAATTATTTATTAATACTGACTTCAAATTTTTTGGACGTGTTTTATTATCCGTATATTTAATAATTAAATCATTTCGTTTAAATAAAGTAGGCAATGCAAATTTTTTGGATTTTGTTTTTTTAATCTTATGTTTTTCAAATTTTGTTTGTTTCTTATTTAATTCTCCACAGTTTGGGAAAAAATATGGACGCCCTTTTTGTATTAATAAGAAGTCTTTCGTTTCTTTCAAATATTTCCCAATTTGATTTTGTGTTTTTTCTTGTAAATTTATTTCGGTATTGCTATGTTTATTTTGGTTTAATGAGGATTTAGGAATTGTTAAACAATCATCTTGTGAGATAATTAATAATTTTTTATTTTTATTTCCTCTTGATTTAACTTGAACTAATTCTAAATATTTTTGCGTTGTTACTTCTAAATAACCTAAAGTTGTATATGCGTTAATAAATTGATTATTTTCTACCAATAATGTTAATTTAATATTTTTATATTTTAAACTGATAGGAATATAGTGATTAATATAAAATTTTTCAGAACTAATAAATTGTAAACGGTTGTTTTTTTGAGTGCTTGTAATAAAACTTGTTTCTATTTTTTTTTGTAATATTTCTGAATTTGAAAATTCAAATCTTAATTTTTGAATTACCAGATTATGATCTTTAGCAATTTCTATTTTTTCGTTATAATTAAAATTACGTACCATGATAGGTGAAATTTTAAAATTACAATCTTTTCTCAATGAATGTTCGAAAATTTTTTTCACCGATTTTGGACGTGAAATTTCAAAAAGCTGTAATACCCGAATTTCTAACTGTAAACCATGGTTAGTTTCTAAAATTTCACAAAAGACGGGTGTTTCAATTTTTATTGTCTGATTTTTAAATTCTATATATTCTCCACCAAAAAGAATTTTTTTATGATAATTATAAGCTTCTTTTGGGCTGTTTAAGTGAAGTTGGATTAAACGTCCTGGTTTTACAATAACTTCTAAAATAATATTTTGTTTTGAAACTATTTTAACAATGCCAGTACTTTTTGAAAAAATATTAGGGACAATTTCGTAATTTTCAGCAATAAATTCATTATCTTCGACCAATAGTAAACTACGGTCACGATTTAATAAAAATGTTTCCTCAGGTAACCAAATAACTGTATTGTTTCGTTTGTGTTTGTCAATTTTATTTGTTTTAACTAAATATTCATTGCTATGTTCATGATTTTGATAAGGAATACCCCCCGTTTTTGTTAAAAATTTATTACTAATTAAAGTTGCTTCAGTATTAATAATATTATTGTTAATACTATTATTTAATGTTATTAAATAGTTTTCATTTTTAACACTAAATACATAATTATTTGTATTAATTAAGCGATCTAATTGACGAATTTTTAAATTTGGAAAATCGTTGAAAATATTAATAACTTCAATAATTTTTTGTGATAAATCTATTTTATTATTTGTTATTTTGATAAAACCTGCATGTTTATTAATTAATTTAATTCTAAAAATATAATTATTTTTATTAATAATATAATCTTTATATAGATTGATAAAAGCTTGGGTTGGAATATTATAAACTTGTCCGGCTAATAACCAAATTAATTTTTCTTTTTGTTTTCGATTCCACACTCTAACTTCACCTGAAAAATAACTAAAAATATTTTTCCGTTCTAATTTTGTTTGTTGTGTATTTTCAATTAATTGTCCAATTATAGTATTTTTTGTTACATACTCATTTTTATTAATAAATAACATACTATTACTTGGAATATATATTGATATCTTTTCCTCAATTTTATTTTCAGGAATGAAAAATAATTGTCCGGAATTCTCAGTTATTAAAACATTTTCACCACGACTTGTTCGTATCGTTGAAGTTTTTAAAATTTCTGAAAATTGAACAATGCTGTTCATCGGACTAACAATTGGTTTATTTGATCCAGCTGTAAAAATCCCACCAGTATGAAAAGTTCGCATTGTTAATTGTGTTCCAGGCTCACCAATCGACTGCCCTGCTATAATTCCTACTGCTTCACCTAAATCAACGAGGTTTTCTGTTGATAAATTCCAACCGTAACATTTTTGACAAATAGAACGGTTTAAATTGCATGTTAATGGCGAACGGAAAAAAAGTGTTTCAATTTTATATTGTTTAAAAATTTTAATTAAATCTGGAGTTATTTGTTCATTAACTTTTGCTAATAATTTATTATTAATCGGATCATAAACATTTTTATTTAATAATCGTCCAATAATCCGTTCATAAAATGAATTAGTAATTTTTTTATTATTTTTTTGATTGATAAATATAATTGAATAAGTAGTACCACAATCTTTTTCACGGATAATTATATCGTGTGCAACATCAATTAAACGACGGGTTAAATAACCCGAATTTGCTGTTTTTAACGCCGTATCAACAATACCTTTTCGTGCTCCATAACCTGAAATTAAATAATCAGTAATTTGTAACCCTTCCCGAAAATTCTTTATAATCGGTAAGTCAATAATTTCACCACTAGGATCAGACATAAGACCCCGCATACCTACTAATTGATGAACCTGCGATAAATTACCTCGTGCACCAGAAAAAGCCATCATATAAACAGAATTTAATGGGTCATATGTTTTAAAATATGTTACAACCTCTTCTTTTAAACTTTCACTTGTGACTGTCCAGGTAGCAATAACTTTTTGAAATCGCTCAACTTCTGTTGTCTTTCCTTTTAATAATATTTTTTCTGCAGTTGCAATTTCATTTTCAGCTTTTAATAAAATTGAAGATTTAACTGGTGGTACTTGTAAATCTTCAATACTTATTGAAATACCTGCTTGAGTTGCATATTTGAAGCCTAAATTTTTTAACTCATCTGCTAAAAGCGATGCTTGAACAGCACCATATTTTGTAAAACACCAACCTAATAAATTTTTTAATTGTTTTTTACTAATAAGGGTATTTTGGTAAATATATTGTTCCATAAAAATTTAATTAGTCTAATTAATTGTATCTATTGAATGAAAAAGGATGTTATTAATTATAAAATATTTAATATTTTTTGAATTGTATAATTAAAAATTACACGTCCTGTTGTTGTTTGTAAATATTGTACAATTATTTTATCGTTTTCATTTTTCCTAATTTGTAATTGTTCATAATATTCAATAGATGTCCCATCTTTTAGTTTTATTTTCTTTTTAATTTCACTCGGAATTTTAATGTCTTTATTATATCTTACCCAAATTGAAGAATGTAATTCCAATCTTTCTTGGTTATAAGCTAATAATACATCTTCAAAATTCGCGAAATAATGATTTGCACCTAATAAATTTGGAATATTATTTGCTGTTAAATAGTAACATCCCAAAACCATATCTTGACTTGGTAAAATTATGGGCTCACCTGTTGCTGGCGATAAAAAATTATAAGGTGCCAACATTAAAATATATGATTCAGCTTGTGCTTGTAATGATAATGGAACATGAACAGCCATCTGATCGCCATCAAAATCAGCGTTAAATGCGGAACAAACTAACGGATGTAAGTGAATTGCTCGTCCAGGCACTAAAATAGGTTCAAATGATTGAATACCTAATCGATGTAATGTGGGTGCACGATTCAAAAATACAGGATGATTTAATAAAACTTCGTTCAATACTGGTTCAATTAATGTTTCATTTTGTTGTATAAAATTTTTAGCAACTTTAATATTACTTGCCAATCCTTGATTGATTAATTCACGAATAATAAATGGTTGAAATAATTCAATAGCAATTTCAAAAGGCAATCCACATTGGTTTAATTTTAGCCCTGGTCCTACCACAATTACAGATCGTCCTGAATAATCAACCCGTTTACCTAATAAATTTAAACGGAATCGTCCTTGTTTTCCTTTGATAATATCGGATAATGATTTTAAGGGACGGTTATTAGCACCCATAGCAGTTTTACCCCTTTTTCCATTATAGATTAATGAATCAACGGCTTCTTGTAACATCCGTTTTTCATTTCTAATAATTAATTGAGGAGCGTCAATTTCTAAAAGACGAATTAAACGGCTATTACGAGTAATAATTCGTCTATATAATTCATTTAAATCAGAAGTAGCAAAACGACCACCTTCTAATTGAATCATTGGTCTTAATCCTGGCGGTATTACAGGTAAATGAGATAATATTAACCAAGATGGATGAGCTCCTGTTGCAGAAAAACTTTCTAATGTTCGTAATCGTTTTATTGCTTTATCTAATAAATAAACTTTTCGTTTAAACACCCATCTTTTTCGCTTACTCTCACGTTTTGTTGTTACTGTTTCACGAATTTTATCTAAATTAATAATATGAGTTTTATCATCCGAATAAAATTGACTCACCTCAAATTCTGTATTGCAATTAATATCTGCTATATTTGTACGACTTGGGTCTTGAAATATTTTCTCTTCCATTGACATTGCAAAAATAATGTCTGTCATAAATTGCCGTGTTTTTTTAATCTCTTCTTCAACATTTAATTGTTGTAATTCTTTTTGAATGGCAGCAGCCCCGATTTCAGTTATTTCTTTTGAATCGGGTAATGATATATCTGAATAAGTCGTTAAGTTTGCTCTCCTAGCTTTTCTATAAGAGTATAAATCCCAATGCCGGTTATAAAATGTTTGTTGGTTATCAGCAATAAAATAGGCGAAAATCGCTAATTTTATTCGTTTTATTCGATAGTCTCGTTTTTCTGTAATTTCTTTTTGACTATATTTTTCTCCAATACGACAAACACCCCATTGAAGTGTTGGAACCCAAAGTTCTGGCTGTTCCACTTCTAATAACAATGCCATATAATTTGGACGACTTTTCATGTACCAAATGTGTGTTACAGGATATATTAAATTAATATAGCCCATTCGATATCTTCGAACACGAGATTCTGTTACTTCTACACCACATCGATCACAAATGAGGCCTTCATATCTTACACGTTTATATTTACCACAATGACATTCTAAATTTTTGTTAGGTCCAAAAATTCGTTCACAAAACAAACCGTCCATTTCTGGTTTGAAAGTTCGATAATTAATTGTTTCTGCTTTTGTAACTTCACCAATAATTTGTCCATTTGGTAATAACCTTTGACTCCATTCTTTAATACGTGCTGGAGAAGCTAAAGTTATTTTAATATAATCAAATTTTTGTTCAAATTGTACCATTTTTCATTTCCTCAAATTATTAAAATAATAAATTATTTATAGTCGTAGTAGGAGGAAATTTTTTTAAAATCGATTCATAATTTTCCATCAAGTTTATCTCTACTTCATAGTTTTTTTGTTCATTTAATTTACTTAATTTGTATGTTGTTACATCTAATCCTATTGATCTTAATTCTTGTAATAATACTTTGAAAGATTCTGGAAGTCCTGATTTTTTGACAGTCCGGCCTTTTACAATAGCATTTAATGTATTATTTCGGCCTTGAATATCGTCTGACTTTATTGTTAATAATTCTTGTAAAGTGTATGCAGCACCGAATCCTTCTAGTGCCCAAACTTCCATTTCGCCAAAACGTTGACCACCATTTTGAGATTTCCCTCCTAATGGTTGTTGTGTGACTAAAGAATAAGGCCCTGTAGAGCGTGCATGTATTTTGTCATCTACTAAATGAATTAATTTTAACATGTATGCTTTTCCAACTGTAATTGGATTTTCAAATTCTTTGCCTGTCCTTCCATCAACTAATATCATTTTTCCTGGTGTATATGGATTAAAAATCCATGCTTTATCATCTTCAATAGCAGCTTTCCGTAATTTTTGATTAATTAAAATACGGGATATTTCAGGTCCATACATTTCATCAAAAGGTAATATTTTAAAACGTCGATTCAATTTATCACCAGCTAGTCCTAATAGACATTCATATAATTGACCTACATTCATTCGTGAAGGTACACCTAATGGGTTTAAAATAACGTCAATAGGTGTCCCATCTGGTAAAAATGGCATATCTTGTCTTGGTAAAATTCTTGAAATGATACCCTTATTACCATGTCGGCCAGCGATTTTATCTCCGACTTGAATTTTTCTAACTTGTGCAATGAATATTTTAATAATTGCATTACAACCTAATGGTAATTTATCACCTTTTTCTCGGTTAAAGACTTCAATATCAATAACACGTCCATATTCACCATTTGGCATTCTTAATGAGGTATCTCGGACATTTTTAGCTTTTTCGCCAAAAATTGCTCGGAGTAATTTTGCTTCTGGTAATTGCTCAGAATCACTTTTTGGAGTAACTTTTCCTATCAAAATATCACCAGGTTTTACAAATGTTCCCTTATAAACAACTCCATTTTCATCTAAATGTTGTAAATTTGTCGTTTCTACATTTGGAATATTTCTCGTTATTTTTTCATTTCCTTCTTTCGTTTGTATAACATCAATTTCATATTTTTCAATATGGATCGAAGTAAATACATCCTCATAAATTAATCGTTCATTAATTAAAATAGCGTCTTCAAAATTATAGCCTTGCCATGGCATGTAAGCAACTAAAATGTTTTGACCTAATGCAAGTTCTCCACTATCAATACCCGGCCCATCAGCAAGAATTTGTCCAGCTTCTATTTCTTCACCAACCCAAACTATTGGTCGATGATTTATACAAGTTTCTTGGTTTGAGCGGTCATATTTTTGTAAATTATATGTAAACTGTTTCCCAAAATTATCTTCTATAATAATTTTTTCGGCACTAACATATTCCACAATTCCTTTTTGCATACTAATAACAGCCATTCCTGAGTCGACTGCTATCTGATTTTCCAATCCAGTTCCTACAATAGGTTTTTGAGATAATAATAAAGGGACTGCTTGTCGTTGCATATTTGAACCCATTAGCGCTCTGTTAGCGTCATCATGTTCTAAGAATGGAATTAATGCAGCACCTGGCGATACCATCTGAACAGGTGAAATTGCTATAAAATCAACTTCACCAGCTGATACTGCGATAAAATCTTGTTTATATCTAACTGGAACTGAATCTTTAACTAGATAATCATTTTCATCTATATAAATATCTGCTGGCGCAATCTTATAAGAATCTTCTTCATCTGCACTTAAATATATTGGATTTCCTTTTTTCAAAACTTTTCCGTTGATAACTCGCCAAAATGGTGTAACTAAAAAGCCTAATTCATCAATTCCAGCACAAGTTGTTAGAGAAGCAACTAACCCAGCATTTTGGCCTTCAGGTGTTTCAATTGGACAAATACGACCATAATGACTTGGGTGAATATCACGCATTGCAAAACTAATTCGGTCTCTATTCAATCCTCCTGGTCCTAAGCTACTAATTCGACGTTTATGAGTTAAGGCTGATAAAGGATTTGTTTGGTCCATATATTGTGATAATTGGCTTGAACCAAAAAATTCTTTTAACGTAGCAATTAAAAGTTTTGAATTAATTAATGTATTTGTGTTGAATTTTAAAAGACTATTAAAAACCAATGTTTCTTGACCTTTACGTTTTAATCTTTGTAAGCCTGCTCTAAATTGATTTTGAATTAATTCACCGACTGATCGCACTTTTCGATTTTTTAAATGATCAATATCATCACTTATAGCATTGGAATTCGAAAGCGTTATCAAATAATCAATAATTGAAAAAATATCTTGATATGTTAATGTCTGAAACTGTTCCGAAATATTTAAATTCAATCGTTTATTAATCTTATAACGACCAATTTTTCCTAAAAAATAATATCGCTCATCAAATATTTGACAAAATTCTGAGTAGATACCGTATGGTTTAGTTTGAGCGGTAGGGAGTTTAGATAGCAATTGGTTTATGTTTGATAGTTGCGTAATATCTTCCAAATTTGAATAAATATAATTATTTAAATAAATATAGTTGGGATATTGTAAATTTTTAATAATTTCTTTATCATTTAAGCCCATTGTTTGAAGAATTGAAATTATAGAATATTTTATATTTCGATTAATATCAACGACAATATCGTCGCCTGTTCTATTCTTCATTCTTAAAATTTCACTAATCATTTCTTCCGCTTGATTTTTAGGTTGGTCACGGTTAAATTCAAATTTAATCCAAGAACCACGGTCAGGAATTAGGGTTGCATTGTAAAAATCAAAACTAAATTTTGAGTCGCGTTTATCTTTGTACTTTGTATATGGAGTTTTTCTTTTTGTTTTTTGGAAGTAAATACCTGGACTTCGAATGATTTGGCTAACAATAACACGTTCACATCCATTTATAATAAATGTGGCGGAGTCAGTCATTAATGGTAGGTAACCCAAGAAAATTTTTCGATTTAATAAGATTTTATTTGCTTTTTTATCACGAACTTGTAAATACATTTGGATTCGAGCTGAATAACTAGTATCATAATGTTTTGATTCTAACGCGGAATATAAAGGCTTAATTAAAATATATTCTTGATTAAAAAAACATATTTCTAAATTATCACTCATATCAACAATTGAGCCAAATGTTTGAAATTCAGTGCTTAAGCCTTGTGAGAGAAACCAACAAAAGCTTTTTCTTTGGATTTCAATAAAATCTGGTAAAGTAGTAATATACATTTTATCGTTTTTCATATGTTTTGTTAATCTAAATTTTTAAAACTCTTTTTTAATTTTTACTGTTAAAAATTAATTAAAGTAGTTGATTTATTTTTAACTTTAATTAATTTTTAATAGTTATAAAAATGTTAATCTAAATTTTAAATATTTTTTAATTGTGCGGCTAATTGTGCTTTTTTGCGTGCTGCTGTATTTTTATGATATATATTCTTTTTTGTTCCCTTATCTAACAAACTGTAAATTAAATTTAAAAGTGTTTGTGCTTTATGTTTATCAGATTGTTCTTGAGAAATTTTATAAGTTTCTAATTGTTCTGAAAAACGTTTAATTAAAGTACGCGTACCACTTTTATAGTATCGATTTTGTAATCGATTTCGTTCATTAATTTTAATTCGTTTTAATGCTGATTTATTATTAGCCATAATTTTAATATTAATAGTTTGTTTACCTTATATTACATTACTTTTTTGAAATATAATAGTGTTAATTATAAATTTTATTTAATACTTAAGCGTTATAAATTTTTAAAAACTTGACTCATTGAAACATTTAATGTAAAAATATAAGTTACGAAACACATATCTAAAATGTGTTAAACTGTTACTAGTAAGTTTATTTAACTAATTATTAGTTGCAGTAATAATATAAATATACGAATTATCGTACTATTTTATAATTTATAAAAAAATTTACATGGCAAAATCTAAAGGTAATCGTATTCTAATTACATTAGAATGTGTTGAATGCCGGACAAATACCAATAAAAAATCTAATGGTGTTTCTCGTTATACAACACAAAAAAACCGTCGCAATAATCCAGAGCGAATTGAATTAAAAAAATACTGCCCACATTGTAATAAACCAACAATGCATAAAGAAATTAAATAACCTATGTTATCACAAAAATATAAAATGTCTACGATTAATTTTGATCAGAAAATTGATTATAAAGATATTGAATTATTAAAATTATTTATCACGGAACAAGGTAAAATTTTACCACGTCGTGCTACAGGTGTTAGTGTACAACAGCAACGTAAAATTACAAAAGCAATAAAACAAGCTCGAATGCTTGCTTTGTTACCATTTGTAACATCAAATTAATTTACGCCAATTTAAATTATTATATCAATTTATTCTTACTTAGTTTGTAGAAAAATGATATAATAATTTTATTTTTTATTATTTAATAATATATAGTTACTATAATAATAAATTAAAGGAATAAAGAATGGGTCGTAGTCAAAGAAATGATAATTTTATTGATAAAACTTTTACCATAATTGCAGATATTATATTAAAAGTTTTACCTGCTAGTAAACAAGAAAAACAAGCGTTTTTTTACTATCGTGATGGTATGTCAGCACAATCTGAAGGAGAGTATGCGGAAGCTTTAGAAAATTATTATGAAGCATTACAATTGGAAGAAGACCCATACGACCGCAGTTATATTCTTTATAATATTGGTTTAATTTATTCAAGTAATGGTGAATACATGCAAGCTTTAGAATATTATCATCAAGCGCTTGAATTAAATTTAAATTTACCCCAAGCTTTAAATAATATTGCTGTTATTTATCATTATCAAGGTGTTAAAGCTTCAAAAAAACAAAATCTAGAAATAGCAAAAGGGTTATTTGATAAAGCTGCTGAATACTGGCGTCAAGCCATTAAATTAGCTCCAAATAATTATATTGAAGCACAAAATTGGTTAAAAACTACAGGTCGTTTAACATCTGACAATATGTTTTAAAAACTGTATAAAGTATGAATTTTGAATTATTTAAATCAAGAATTACTTTCAATTTGTTGTACAATAGTATCTAGTTCATTATTTTTCAATTTTTATTGATATCAGATTATTAATTGATTTCAGAAAGTATTTTTATTCGCAAATATTTACATATGCTAAATCAAAATGGTTAAAACTAGTACAAATAAAGGTTACGTTGTTCAAATTATTGGTCCAGTATTAGATCTTGTGTTCCCAAGTGGTAATTTACCACCAATTTACAGTGCTGTAAAAGTTTCAGCAGCTGATGGTTCTGATATCATTATTGAAGTTCAACAACTATTGGGTGACAATAAAGTTCGTGGTGTATCAATGCGTTCAACGGATGGTTTAAAACGAAATGCAGAAGCCACTGATTTAGGTGTACCAATTACTGTTCCTGTAGGTACACCAACTTTAGGTCGTATTTTCAATGTAATTGGTGAACCCGTTGATGAACAAGGTGAAGTTATATTCGATGAAACATTACCAATTCACCGTGAAGCACCTGCATTTACTGAGTTAGAAACTAAACCATCAATCTTCGAAACAGGTATTAAGGTAGTTGATTTATTAGCTCCATACCGACGTGGTGGTAAGATTGGCTTATTCGGTGGTGCTGGTGTAGGTAAAACTGTATTAATTATGGAATTAATTAATAACATTGCAAAAGCCCATGGTGGTGTATCTGTATTTGGTGGTGTGGGTGAACGTACTCGTGAAGGAAACGATTTATACGAAGAAATGAAAGAATCTGGCGTAATTAATGAGAAAAATTTCGCTGAGTCAAAAGTAGCTTTAGTGTATGGTCAAATGAATGAACCTCCAGGAGCACGTATGCGTGTTGGTTTAACAGCTCTAACTATGGCTGAATACTTCCGTGATATTAACAAACAAGATGTTTTACTATTTATTGATAACATTTTCCGTTTCACACAAGCTGGTTCTGAAGTATCAGCCTTATTAGGTCGTATGCCATCAGCTGTAGGTTATCAGCCTACTTTAGCTACTGAAATGGGTGCATTACAAGAACGTATTACATCAACAACACAAGGTTCAATTACATCTATTCAAGCAGTATACGTACCTGCTGATGATTTAACAGATCCAGCGCCTGCAACAACATTTGCTCACTTAGATGCTACAACTGTATTGTCACGTAATTTAGCCGCTAAAGGTATTTATCCTGCTGTAGATCCATTAGATTCAACATCTACAATGTTACAACCAGGTATCGTTACTGCTAAGCATTATGAAACTGCGGAAACTGTAAAAGAAACATTACAACGTTATAAAGAATTACAAGATATTATCGCGATTCTAGGTATTGATGAATTATCAGAAGAAGATCGTTTAACCGTAGCACGTGCAAGAAAAGTTGAACGTTTCTTATCACAACCATTCTTCGTGGCAGAAGTATTTACAGGTTCGCCGGGTGAATATGTAAGCTTAGAAGATACAATTAAAGGTTTTAATATGGTTTTAAATGGTGAATTAGATGATTTACCTGAACAATCATTCTATCTTGTAGGTAATATTGATCAAGCAATTGCAAAAGCAGAAACGCTAAAATAAGGAATAAATAAAATATGGCTATTAATATCCGCATTCTTACTCCAGATCGGATTATTTGTTCTACCACAGCAGACGAAGTGATTTTACCTGGGACAACAGGTCAAATTGGCGTCTTAGATGGACATGCCACACTTATTACTGCATTAGATACTGGTTTATTAAGAATCAAATTAGACCAGAAATGGACTCCAATGATTTTATGTGGTGGTTTTGCTGAAGTAGATCGAAATCAAGTTACTGTGTTAGTAAATGATGTTGAAGAATTAGTTGCTTTAGATTTAACTGAAGTAACAAAAGAATTAGAAAAAGCTACATTAGCAATTGAAAATGCTGAAACAAGTAAAGCCCGACTTGATGCCTCTATTGAGTTGAAAAAAGCTGCAGCTCGTGTTCAAGCAGTTAGTTATTTACGTTAGTATAAATAAAAAGTTCTTATTATAGATATAAGAACTTTTTATTTATACTAACGTAAATAACCAATTAATTTAAATACCATAATAAGATGAACTCTAAAATTATTGTAAAAAATTCTGATTTTAGCTTTAACAATAATCTCACTTCTAATTATGAACTACCGTTTTCTGAACATATTGAAGAGTTACGACAAAGAATTTTTCATTTATTTTGGATAATTCTATTTTTAACTTGTATCGCTTTTTTTGATGTAAAATTTCTCGTAAAAATATTAGAGCTTCCTGTTAATGATGTAAAGTTTTTCCAATTATCACCCGGAGAATATTTTATCTCAACGGTAAAAATTTCATTTTATACAGGCCTTCTTTTTGGAAGTCCTTTCGCAATAGGTCAACTTTTATTGTTTTTACTTCCAGGATTAACAGAGAAAGAAAAAAAAATCATTTTACCTTTATTAATTGGGTCTCTAATTTTATTTGGTTTAGGGTTGTTATTTTCTTATTATGCACTAATACCTGCTGCCTTAAATTTTTTTTTAAATTATAGTGATCAAGTAATTGAACCTTTTTGGTCATTCAATCAATATTTTGAATTTATTTTAGTCCTTTTTTATAGTACTGGACTAGCTTTTCAAATACCAATTGTTCAAATTTTATTAGGTTTACTTAACATTGTATCAGCAAAACAAATGTTAAGCGTTTGGCGTTATATTATCCTTGTTTCAACAATTATTGGTGCAGTTTTAACGCCATCAACAGATCCATTAACACAATTATTATTAGCACTAGCAATATTATTATTATATTTCTCTGGTGCTGGTATTCTATTTTTAATAAAAAAATAATCTATTACATATACTTAAAAAGTATTGAATCCATGGCAAGTAACAAGTTTTTTAAAAGTATTTTATTGAATTTAACAATTGCTATTAGTTTATTTGGTTTTTGTATTCAAAATTCTGAAGCTTATCCCGTTTTTGCACAACAAGGCTACGCAAATCCTCGTGCTGCAAACGGTAAACTAGCATGTGCAAATTGCCATTTAAATCAAAAAGCAATTGAAATTGAAGCACCTCAAGCTGTATTACCAAATTCAGTTTTTGAAGTTGGTGTAAATGTACCGTATGATGTTAATCGTCAACAAATAAATGCTGCAGGGAAAAAAGCAGATTTAAATGTTGGTGGTATTGTAATTTTACCAAATGGTTTCAAATTAGCAACTGGTAGTCAAATTTCGAAAGAAGTGAAAGCTAAAAATAAAGGTGTATTTATTTCACCATACAGCACTGATTTCGATAACATTCTAGTTGTTGGCCCGATTGCGGGTAAAACACATCAAGAATTAGTTTTCCCTGTTGTTGCACCCGATCCACAAAAAAACGCAGATGTTAAATATTTAACATATCCGTTATATGCTGGTGGTAACCGCGGTCGTGGTCAAGTTTATCCTACAGGTGAAAAAAGTAATATTAATACTTTTGGTGCTATTCAACCAGGCCAAGTTTCGGAAATTTCAACAAGTGAAAAAGGAGAATCTACTGTTATTATTACAACAACAGCAGGTGAAAAAGTTTCACAAGTCGTACCTGCAGGTTTAACATTAACAGTGAAAACTGGTGATGTTGTAAAAGTTGATCAAGCTTTAAACTTAGATCCAAATGTTGGTGGTTTCGGACAAGAAGAAACAGAAATTGTCTTACAAAAACCAGAACGTATTATTGGTTACTTAGCTTTTTGTTTCTGTGTTTTATTAACACAAGTTTTCTTAATTTTAAAGAAAAAACAATTTGAAAAAGTACAAGCTGCTGAGTTAAATTTCTAATTTATAATAAAAATAAAAGAATGGACACATTTGAAGCTGCCCATTCTTTTATTTTTTATTATAAATTAATATAATTCGTCTTCTGCATGTACTAGAATTGTACAATCTGATGTTGGGTATGTTACACATGTTAAAACAAAACCTTCACCCATTTGATCATCATCTAAAAATGATTGATCTGATTGATCGATAGTACCAGCTTTGACAATACCTGCACATGTTGAACAAGCACCTGCACGACACGAGTAAGGTAAATCAATACCAGCTTCTTCTGCTGCGTCTAATACATATACATCTGATGAACAATCAATAGTTTCATCAATACCGTGTTCTTCACTTGTTAATGTCACTTTATATGTTGCCATAATAACTATGTCCTTTTCTACAAATTTTTTAAGTAGACAATCAATTTTTAATAATAGTCTACTATTTAATATTATAATATACTATAGTAATTAAATACAAATAAAATTTTTTATAATTAATTTATTATTTAAAACGCTGTTTTAAACGACTAGCTTTCCCTTTTAAATTACGTAAATAGTATAGTTTTGAACGTCGAACTTGTGATGAACGTAATACTTTGATTGAATCAACTTTCGGAGAATGTATTAAAAAAATTCGTTCAATACCAATTCCTTGGAAAACTTTACGAACTGTAATCGTTGTGTTAATTGAACTATTTTTCTTTGCAATAACATAACCTTGATAATATTGCACACGTTCTTTATTACCTTCGGTAATTTTAACACCAAGTTCAACCAAATCACCGATACAAATTTCCGGCAAATCATTTTTAAAAAATTGATTTTGTAAATTCCTAATAATTTCTGAGTTATTTAATGTAGGCATATTCATTTAATAGAAATTTAAGTTATTTATAATTCTGCTACAATAGTACTCGTATATTGAAGAAAAAACAATATTATAAAGAAGGATTTAACAACTTAGTTAGAGTGCATTCGACTGGGTTCGAACCAGTGACGTTCCTATGGAAAACGGATTATGAGTCCGGTGCCTTCAACCACTCGGCCACGAATGCGTATTTGGAGCTGATGGGAATTGAACCCATGTCCATTTAAACTTTTTCAAAAAACTCATTCACAAGTTTAGTTCAAAATCATTGAACATTTAAACATTGATATTAGTCTAAACTAAAATAATATAAAAGTCTAGTTTTAATAATTTAGGGTATAACTAAAAATTAAATTTATACTAACTTTCGGATTTTTTTACGCGAAAGCTGGAATTAATGATGTTTTTACGTAGTGACGTTTAAACGAGATAATATTATTTGCAGTTATTAATAATGTGTAATTTTTTTACGAAGATTACTAACATCGACTTGCTTCATCTTTTAACTAAATTTAAATGTCAAAGCCTAGCCAGCCCCTTTTTTTAATGGAATTTGAAAAGTAAACATAAATTTTTTATCAATTAAAAATTTATGCTTTCTTAACTAATTTAATTTATTTTTAAAATAGTTTATATTCTATTAACTAATTAAAAATTGTTTCACACTTAAAATTTATCCAGTTTTTCCCGTATTAAATATTTAATTAATTAGTTTTTTAATTTGTTAATCGAAAAAATGTAAGCATGAAGGGAATCGAACCCCCGACTCTCAGAATCGGAATCTGATGCTCTATCCACTGAGCTACATGCTTTATTAATAATAATGACAATAATATTTATTCCCAATTTTCGCGAGATTTTTGCAATATATAATTTGCAACATTTTCAATATCACTATCGCTAAGTCGACCACCAAATGCTGGCATAGCATTTTTACCATTCATGACCTGGTATGCAACGGATGAGATATTATTCATACCATTTAAAGCTAAAATTTCTTTTTTTAATGTTTTGTCAGGATTAATAATATTATTACCTTTAATGTGACATGAAGAACAGTTTGCTACAAAAATCTTTTCACCGTTTATAATATCCATGGAAGTTTTGAAAAAAGTAAAAGTATTATAAAAACTAATATAATGGAATTTACCATATATTAGTTTTTAACTAATTTAATTTTTAGTAGTAAATTTTACCACCACCCCATTTTTCTGTTACGATTTTTGGTTGTAACATAATGTGGCCAGCAATTGAATATAAATCTTCGTCTGTTAAAGATCGCATACGTGGGTAAATATCTGCACTTTTAATACTTGGGTGTACTTCTGCAATTGACTCTAAACCATCATATGTTGTCGGATTTTTAATGTAATCAACTAAACTGGCAATGTTATCACGGCGTGGTGTTGCTAAGCTTAATGCTTCTGGGTCTAAACCTACATTTGGGTTTGTTTTCGTAATACCACCTAAGTGGCAAGCTCCACATGTTGCGTTAAAAAGACGTTTTCCACGTTTTACTTGTTCGGGAGTTAAAACACGCGTGTTGCCTGAACCATCTACTGTTACTGTACGTGTAGCTTCATCTAAATCAATAGCAAAGGCTTGATTTACAAAACTAGTAAACATAAAAGAAAGAGCTAAACTACAAGCTAATAATGATTTTTTAATCATAAGTTTTTAAAAAAATTTTTACAAAATTGGAACCGAGAGAGTTTTTTTCGTCGATTTGTTAATTAGAGTTAGAGAGTTAAAAAATTTTTGTAATAGTTTTTTTATTTTTAATTTTTTAAATCTAAATTAATGAAAACCAAAATTTACTTTACTCTTAAATTCAGTATTTTAAATTTAAAATACAGTTTTTATTATTTTATTCGTCTCTATACTAGTATTTAATTTTAAATTAACAATAAATCTTAATTAGATTGACGTAGATTCTAAGAATAATGAATCTTTATTTTCTATTAAATTATGAACGAGTAATACGATCACTTTTACTAATAATAATTAATGCAACAGCAATTGCTGCAACAACTAAAGCACCTGCGACTAAACTAGAGATAAAATTTGCTAATGAAGGTGTCATTTTTAATTCCGTATTTATTAAATAATAATTATAAGTAGTAAGATTAACTAAATTATCAAAACAAAAAATAAAATCAGATTGAAATCTTATACCTAAGTAAAATGTTTAATTTTTTAAATTAGTTTGATTTTTTGCGAACCAAATAATTTTTTATTTAGTCACACTCATTCTTTGTTATTTTTTAGAAATTTGATACACTTACTAAAATAATATTATACTATAATTCTAAAATTAAATCGTACTAAAAATGCTAATTATTAAATAATTTTGTTTTTTAAGTCTGAGCCCAGTAGGAATCGAACCTACATTGGAAACTTAGAAGGTTTCTGTCCTAATCCGTTAGACGATGGGCCCTTTCGACAATTAACTCTACTATATATTTTAAAAATATACCAGTAATCTTAATTACTGATATATTTCTTTTAAATTTAATCTTCTTGAACTTCTACCAATTCATCTAATGCAAAATTATTAGTGTTAACACCACTATAATTAACGTTCGTAAAACGTACTAATACAGGGTAACGAATTCCACTTTTATCTACAGTTGCCACTGTTCCAACTTGATTAAACCAATAAGATTCTTTTCGTAAAATACGAACTTGTGATTTGCGATCAATAGCCATAGCTTTAAATTTTAATAAACTTTATTTACTATCTATTTTATGTTATCTTAATTTTTTTACCATAAAAATTTAAATTTTTTAGTTGTTTAATTTTGTTTAAAAATGTTATATTAATAGTAAGAACAAATTTACAATAATAACAAAAAATAAAACAAAATTAATTATGTGGAAAAATATCATTCGAAATATATTAATCGGTGTAGCACTCATAAGTGGGATTATATTAGGAATAAGTAACAGTAATTCAAATTTAGATAGTTTACAATTTTGGCAAACTACTTCTACAACTGAAGTAATGAGTCCAAAGGTTGCTAGTTCTACAATGACATATGGTCGTTTTTTAGATTACTTAGATATGGGTTGGATTAAGCGTGTCGACTTATATGATAATAGCCGTAATGCAATTGTCGAAGCTTCAAGCCCTGAGTTAGGAAATCGTCCACAAACGATTCGTGTAGAAATACCTGCAGGTGCCTCACAATTAATTGTGAAATTAAAAGAATATAATATTGATTTTGACGCTCATGCTAGTGAAGAATCTAATTTTATTATTGAGACAATTAGTAATTTATTAGTCCCAATTATTTTTATTGGTGGTCTTATTTTCTTATTCCAAAATTCTGAAAATTTACCTGGTGGTATGGGGCAAGGTCCTATGAATTTAGGTAAATCACCAGCTCGTTTCCAGCGTCGTCCAGATACAGGTGTTATGTTTAAAGACATTGCTGGTATCGATGAAGCAAAATCAGAGTTCGAAGAAGTTGTTTCTTTTTTAAAACAACCCGATAAATATACAGTTGTTGGTGCCAAAATTCCGAAAGGAATTCTTTTAGTAGGCCCTCCTGGTACAGGTAAAACTCTACTAGCAAAAGCAATTGCAAATGAAGCAGATGTACCATTCTTCAATGTTGCCGGTTCGGAATTTGTCGAAATGTTTATTGGTATTGGGGCTGCTCGAGTTCGTGATTTATTTAAAAAAGCGTCAGAAAATGCACCTTGTATCGTATTTATTGATGAAATTGATGCCGTAGGGCGTGAACGTGGCGCAGGTGTTGGTGGTGGTAATGATGAACGTGAACAAACTCTAAACCAACTATTAACAGAAATGGATGGTTTCAAAGAAAATAAAGGTGTAATTGTTATTGGAGCTACTAACCGAGTAGACATATTAGATTCAGCATTACTACGTCCTGGACGATTTGATAGACAAGTTACTGTAAATTTACCAGATCGTTTAGGTCGTGCTGCGATTTTAAAAGTACACGGACGAAATAAACCCTTAAGTGAAGATGTTTCATTAATTCAATTAGCAAATCGTACTCCCGGTTTCTCGGGTGCTGATTTAGCCAATTTATTAAATGAAGCTGCCATTTTAGCAACACGCTATAAAAAAGCAGTAATAACAAGAAACGAAGTTAATGAAGCTGCTGATCGAATTATTGGTGGCATAGCTGGTACACCAATGGAAGATACAAAGAACAAGCGCTTAATTGCTTACCACGAAGTTGGTCATGCCGTTACAGGTTCAGTTTTAAAATCACATGATGAAGTTGAAAAAATTACCTTAACTCCACGTGGATCAGCAAAAGGGCTAACATGGTTTACTCCAGAAGAAGATCAAAATTTACTATCTAGGTCTGAACTTTTAGCACGAATTATTACAACATTAGGTGGTCGTGCAGCTGAACAAGTTGTATTTGGTAGCCCAGAAATTACTACAGGGGCAAGTAATGATCTACAACAAGTAACGAATTTAGCACGTCAAATGGTTACTAGATTCGGTATGTCGAATATTGGCCCAATTGCATTAGAAGACGCCAATACAGGTCAAGTATTTTTAGGTGGTGGAGTTGCTAAAGGGCCTGATTTTGCTGAAAATATTGCTGATCGAATTGATGATGAAGTACGAAAAATTGTCACATATTGTGAACAAAAAGCAATTAACATTGTACAAGATAACCGTGTAGCTATTGACTTAGCTGTTGAAAAATTAATGGACGTTGAGACGTTAGATGGGCCAGAATTCCGTCAATTATTAGCTACTTATACAGTATTACCAAATAAAAAACTACCATATGTTTCAAAATTAGACTAATTTATTATCAGAATATTAATAATCTATTGCTATATTAGTTTTCTAAGATTACAATAAATTTTAATATTATTAAAATTTAAGGGAAAATTTAGCGTATGGCTAAGAAAAGTATGATTCAACGTGAAATCAAACGAATCAAATTAAATCAAAAATATTCGTTAAAACGTAAAAGCTTGATACAAGAATGGAAGGCTGCTGATGGATTTAATGCAAAAATAAAGGTTCATAGTCAAATTCAAAAATTACCTCGAAATAGTGCAAAAAATCGTATACGTAACCGTTGTTGGAAAACTGGTCGGCCTCGTGGATATTCCCGTGATTTTGGTGTCTCAAGACATGTTTTACGTGAAATGGCACACAATTGCTTATTACCAGGTGTTCGAAAATCTAGTTGGTAATTTTAATTGTATTAAGTCTACTTATATTTTAAAATATAAGTAGACTTAATACAATTTATTATTTCTATTGTTTGATATATCTATTCTTAAATTTATTTTTCCCGATAAAAATGTTACTGTAAACTAAATATTAAAAAATCATTTATATTTGAAATTAAGAAAACCAATTAAACATATTTTTACAGAATATGTTTAATTGGTTTTTTTTAAATTTCAAATTGATTGCCACGACGGTATTGTAAATATGCTGCAACAAAAAGACCAAATGCTGAAACTGTAACTAATCCTAATACAATACCTGATAATAAAGGTTCTACCATTATGTTTTTATCTGCTAAAAATAAGAATAAAAATATATTATATGTATGTTAATTAATAACTCTCATCAAAATGAGAAAAATCAATCTAGAAATTGAATAAAAATAATTTAAAGTAATATTTACAAATAGAAAATTAAACACTACTTTACTTAGATTTTTATTTATTTATTTATCCTGTTAAACCCAAAGATGTATTTAATTTATCTTAAATTTCTATAAAAATAGTATTAGACTATATTATCCATCTTATAGATAAAAATGAAATAGACAAAATAGTTTAGTACTATCGTTATATAAAAATAATTGTTTATATTAACTCATAATAATATGACAATTATCTAAAGCCAATAGCTGCCTGCCATACAAAAGCTAATAATAAGAAAAATACAGGAATAATAGGTAAAATGTCAACAATTGGACTAAATGCAATATATGCTTCTGGTAATCGAGCTAAAAGTAAACCTTCCATAAATTAAAACCTCTATAGTATATAGATAATTAATAATAGTAAATTACTAATATTTAATATTATTAATTCTACTATAAAAATTAAGAAAAAGTTAATTGAGATACGATAAAAATCCTTTCAAATCCTTTTACTTAATTTTTCGGTGGAGTAAAATTCAATAATAATTCATTTATCTATTTATTTTTCAAATCATTTAATTTGTAAAACAAGTTTTCAACTATAATACTAAGTAAAAATAACATTATTAATTGTATAATTATAATATTAAAGTAATGTTTAATAATGTCAATAAAGCTATCTATTCTATTATTGTGAATAGTAGATTTTATTTTTAATCTAGATTACAATTACCGATTTCGGTTTTTTCACTTTTGTCTTAATTAAAGATGATAGGTAATGATTAAACAAACCTAATTTAACTTTTTAAATTAGATTCTAAACTCTCAAATTAAAAAAGATTATGATAAGTTCATTTTTACCTGCAATATTCGTTCCTTTAGTAGGACTTGTTTTTCCAGCTTTTAGTATGGCTTTATTTTTTATGTTCGTAGAATCAGATGATATTTCATAAAAAATATTACTATTCTAAATAATATTTTTTACACAATTTTTAATTCTATCCGTTATAATATTATTAGAAAGTCGTTAAGTATTTAAAGTAAAATTGAAAGTTTACTAATTCAACATTTTTATTAAAGGATTATATATATGACCATTGCAATTGGACAAAACCAAGAACGTGGCTTATTTGATCTTCTTGATGATTGGTTAAAGAAAGATAGATTCGTCTTTGTTGGCTGGTCAGGTTTATTATTATTCCCAACAGCATATTTATCAGTTGGTGGTTGGTTTACAGGTACAACATTTGTTACTTCATGGTACACACATGGTTTAGCCAGTTCATACTTAGAAGGTTGTAATTTCTTAACAGCTGCAGTTTCAACTCCAGCAAATAGTATGGGTCACTCATTATTATTACTATGGGGACCAGAAGCACAAGGTGATTTTACACGTTGGTGCCAAATTGGTGGCCTTTGGGCATTTATTGCTTTACATGGTTCTTTTGGTTTAATCGGCTTCTGTTTACGTCAGTTTGAAATTGCTCGCTTAGTAGGTATCCGCCCATATAATGCTATCGCATTCTCAGGTCCAATCGCTGTTTTCGTATCAGTTTTCTTACTATACCCATTAGGACAAGCGAGCTGGTTCTTTGCTCCTAGTTTTGGTGTAGCAGCGATTTTCCGATTCTTATTATTTTTACAAGGTTTCCATAACTGGACATTAAACCCATTCCATATGATGGGTGTAGCTGGTATTTTAGGTGGTGCTTTACTTTGTGCAATTCATGGTGCAACAGTAGAAAACACATTATTCGAAGATGGTGATGCTGCAAATACATTCCGTGCATTTACACCAACACAATCTGAAGAAACATACTCAATGGTAACAGCTAACCGTTTCTGGTCACAAATTTTTGGTGTAGCATTTTCGAACAAACGTTGGTTACACTTCTTTATGTTATTTGTACCTGTAACTGGTTTATGGACAAGTTCTATTGGTATTGTAGGTTTAGCATTAAACTTACGTGCTTATGACTTTGTTTCTCAAGAATTACGGGCCGCTGAAGATCCAGAATTCGAAACATTCTACACGAAAAATATCTTATTAAATGAAGGTATTCGCTCTTGGATGGCAGCGCAAGATCAACCACATGAAAACTTTGTATTCCCTGAGGAGGTATTACCACGTGGAAACGCCCTTTAATAGTAGTTTAGCAGGTCGTGACATTGAATCAACAGGTTTTGCTTGGTGGAGTGGAAACGCTCGTTTAATTAATGTCTCAGGTAAATTATTAGGTGCTCATGTAGCACACGCTGGTTTAATGGTATTTTGGGCAGGTGCTATGGTACTATTTGAAGTATCACACTTCGTTCCTGAAAAACCTTTATATGAACAAGGTTTTATTTTAATCCAACATTTAGCTACACTAGGCTATGGTATTGGACCTGGTGGTGAAATTACTACAACAGTGCCTTACTTTGCCGTAGGTGTTATTCATTTAATTTCGTCTGCTGTATTAGGTTTTGGTGGTTTATATCACTCTTTACTTGGTCCAGATACACTAGAAGAATCATTTCCGTTTTTTGGTTATGATTGGCGCGATAAAAATAAAATGACTACAATTTTAGGTATTCATTTATGTTTATTAGGCTTAGGTTCTTTCTTATTAGTTGCTAAAGCGATGTATTTAGGTGGTGTTTATGATACATGGGCACCAGGTGGTGGTGATGTGCGTTTAATTACAACACCAACATTAAATCCAATTGTAATTTTTGGTTACGTTTTCCGTTCACCATTTGGTGGTGACGGCTGGGTTGTATCAGTAAATAATATGGAAGATGTTATTGGTGGTCACATTTGGGTAGGTATCCTATGTGTTACTGGTGGTATCTGGCATATTTTCACTAAGCCATTTGCATGGGCACGTCGTGCTTTTGTTTGGTCTGGTGAAGCATACTTATCGTATAGTTTAGCTGCAATTTCATTAATGGGATTCACTGCTGCTTTATACGCTTGGTACAATAATACAGCATACCCTAGTGAATTGTATGGTCCAACAGGTCCAGAAGCATCACAATCACAAGCATTTACTTTTTTAGTACGAGATCAACGTTTAGGTGCAAATGTTTCTTCAGCGCAAGGTCCTACTGGTTTAGGTAAATACTTAATGCGTTCACCTAGTGGTGAAATTATTTTTGGTGGTGAAACTATGCGATTCTGGGATTTACGTGCTCCTTGGGTAGAACCATTACGTGGTCCAAATGGTTTAGATATTAATAAAATTAAAAATGATATCCAACCTTGGCAAGAACGTCGTGCTGCTGAATATATGACACATGCTCCATTAGGATCATTAAATTCAGTAGGTGGTGTAGCAACTGAAATTAACTCTGTTAACTATGTATCGCCTCGCTCATGGTTATGTTGTTCACACTTCTTCTTAGGATTCTTCTTCTTAATTGGTCACTGGTGGCATTCGGGTCGTGCTCGTGCTGCTGCAGCTGGTTTTGAGAAAGGTATTAACCGTGCTAATGAGCCTGTATTATCTATGCGTCCAATCGACTAACTTTTATCTTAACATTTTAATTAAGGTAAAAAAAGTAATTTCGATTACGATTTTGAAATCCAGAGTTGTGTTCGTAGTTTTTTTAAGATAAATGATTCTAATTAGAATCATTTATCTTTTTAATTATCTTTTTAATTATCTTTTTAATTATTGTTTAATTATTTTATTTATTTGTTTCGCTAACTAGAGTTGCAAATGTTGGAGCATCTAGTAAGGCAATTTGTGCTACAATTTGTGCTAACATTTTACGGTTTAGTAAAATATTTGTGCTCTTTAGATTATGCATTACTTTACTATATTTTGATTGATTTATCTTTGATGCTGAATTTATTCTAGTTATCCAAAGCTTTCTAAAAATTCTTTTCTTTTGTTTACGGCCAATATATGAATAACGTAATGCTTTCATTACTTGTTGATTTGCTACTCGAAATAATCTAGAATGTGTTCCTCGGTAGCCTTTTGCTAAATGTAATATTTTCTTACGACGTTTCCGCGCTACATTCCCACGCTTTACTCTAACCATTGTTTTTTAATAAGGTAACATTAATTTAATAGGTTTACTATCACTCACACTAACACAAAGAGTTGCTGATAAACGGCGTTTTTGTACAGTTGTTTTCTTCCTTAACAAATGCCCTTTATAGGCTTTATGTCTTAAAAAATTCCCAGCTGCTGTTTTTTTATAACGTTTAGCTGCAGCTTTACGCGTTTTTAATTTAGGCATATTATTATCTAATTTTTTTAATATATTGTTCAATTAGAACTATTTAGAATTTAAATTTTCAACTACGGAGAGAAATTGATAGATTTTAAATTCTTTTAAATTCTTTAAATTCCCTGAACTTTAATTTTACTCCCTAATTAAAATGATAAGAAAATAATAGTTCAGTACAATGTCTTTGTCAACGATCAATTTTCTTTTCCTACCTTTATTAAATTAACAAAATAATGACCAATTTAATAATTAATGAGTATTTTAGATTATTTTTCTTTCTAAATATTATTAAACTATAAAATTTATTTTACAAAAATTATATTTATATGTCTGATATTTTCAATAAAATTCAAAAGATTTTAAGTAGACAATTTGGGCTTAAAATTGAACAAATTCAACCAGAAGCAAAATTTAGAGATGAACTAGGGGCTGATTCAAGGGATTTTTTAGAGATTATCGAAATTTTTGAACAAAATTTTAAAATAAAAATTGACCCGTACGAAGCTTGTTTAATTGTTACAGTTCAAGATGCTCTTAAATATATCGAACAAAAAATTAATTAAAAAATTGAGTGTTTTCTATAACGCATTAACGTTTAATGCGTTATAGAAAATAATGTCTGAATTAAATTATTCAATGAGATATCCGTATTTTGGTAAAGATTATAAACTAAGAAATCAGAATTTGAGACAGCTAAAAGTTCAGGTATATTTAAATTTCCATTCAGAATTTGAGAATTATTAACTACCATTTCACTTGTTTGAATTTGATTATCAGTTCCAAGTTTCTTTAATAAAGTGCCATTCGTATGGGTAAAGATCTGATTTGTAGTTAATAGATCGATTTTTGGGAATAAACGATTATAGGTTTGCTCATCTATTTTTTTTAAAATTTCTTGATTACTTTGATTATGAAATGAATTTAGAATTTCTTTTGCTTCTTTAATAGGTAAAACATTAACTATCTCGATTTTTTTTTCTGCAATCGCATATTCTAATTTCTTTTGTCTCCCTAATTTTAGTGTCTCTTCATTTATGGGAATACGTTTATCTAAGGCCCAACGATCTAAAGTTTCTCTAATTAATGGTAAATGTTCTTCTTTTATATCGTAATAATAATATTTTTCTTTAATAGACGGTAAAGTTTGATCTTTCATTAAAGGATCATATTGGGCTAAAAATTCGTCTACTTGGCGATCACGTAAAAATTGTGGTCGAATATCTATCGTGGGATACGTATCTAATAAATAGCGAACAATAGCTGGTCCATTTATGGACTCAAACCAATATTCTTTTAATAGCCCTTCAGGAAGCTCAGTATTTGTTTTTAGATAGTAACTTGGAATTCCTTCAAAATAATATTTAAATAAATAACGGTCAGTCGTTATCTCACTTACAGGTTCTACTTGCATGAATCTTCTTTTAGTTTCACCTGTTATTGCTGCTAATTGTGAGCCATATTCTGGACTAATTCTTAAATCTTCTTTTGTGTATGGTAATCCATAAGTTAATGAACGGGTACTATCAATAAAATATCCTAATAAGCCACTAAATAATATTGGATTGAAATCCATACCACGTGAAATTGGTATAAACCCTGAAAGAGCGTTTATACCCCAATCGGTTACAAACCAAAGTCCACTTAATGGCGGTACATATGGATTTATTTGTAAAAGAAAACCTAAGCTGAATCTTAAATTTATTAGTTTTTGATAATATAAGGCCGCTAAAACAATCCACGCTTTAACATATAACCACTGTTGCATAAAACCATCTTTTAAATATAAATTTTTTTCAATAAAAAAGTGGTCAAGCCAGATTGGTAAAAAAGACGGGCTTGTTGTTACAGAATAACGTAATGGAGGATAACCTTCTACAAATGGTTCTGGCATCCATAAATGCCTCACCATACCAAAATCATTTACTCTAGGTAGATACGTATCTGCGAAAACTTTAAATAACATCTGTATAACGGTGTACAAATCAGCTAGCCCTAAAAAAGAGAAAGCACGAACAAAAGCTTGGTCAAAAAATTCAACAAAGCCAAAAGCTGGAAGCATGACCATTTAAATTCTCCTTGACTGGTTAAATTGAATTTAAAAACTGTGAAAAATAAATTTTATTGAGAACTGACGTTCGAATCGGGATAGCAGGATTTGAACCTGCGACCCCCTGCTCCCAAAGCAGGTGCGCTACCAAGCTGCGCTATATCCCGTGTCATCGAACGCAGACTACTATAAATAGTGTTATTTTGTTCACTTGCCAACAATTATACATTAAATAAAGCAAAAAAGCAAATGTTTTTAAACAATTTTATTTTTTGCTTTATTTAGTAGAATTAATTCTTTGGTGCCAATTTTTATCAAATAAACTTTTACTTTTAATTTAAAAACAATTATCGTTTGTAGGAAAAAGTGAAAATTACATCAATCTCATAACTTATAATTCTTAAACAGTTTGAAGAAATCAAATATAAATAAAAATTCTGGAAATTTTAAGAGAGTTTGATCCTGGCTCAGGATGAACGCTGGCGGTATGCCTAACACATGCAAGTCGTACGAGGGTTTCATACCCAAGTGGCGGACGGGTGAGTAACACGTGAGAA
>Ga0208544_10000083_pt1 | contig 70758 bp, 77 predicted proteins | sample DEB08_DNA_9_FD_184526 | JGI IMG/M metagenome (GOLD analysis project Ga0208544, IMG submission 184526) | Aqueous microbial communities from the Delaware River and Bay under freshwater to marine salinity gradient to study organic matter... | ecosystem: Environmental > Aquatic > Marine > Coastal ...
TCGATTGCATCTTTCAAGCTATAACGCCCCGCTTCTGCTTTTGCTCTGGTATATCCGCAGCTATCAGGGCGATAGAAAACACCACTCTTGCGGATTAAATAACCGTCTTCCGGCGCTTCGTTTTTATTGGTCATTTCATCATCCATCCTGTGCGTTGCGCGACGTGGTGCGATTGGGCTGCGGCTTGGGCGGCTTCGAGGGTTTCAAACTGGCGCTCGTTCTGGTTGCGGATTGTCAGCGTGTACTGAGACCCAATCTTGCGGATCACATACCCATTACCGCCCGCCCAATGAACGCCGTTGCGCGCCCAAATTAACGGCGGCACACTCGTTTTGATGGTGGCTAGGATATCGTCGGACACCTCCGACGAGTTTCCATTGTACCCATCATAATCACGTACACAGGACGCAATCTTATCGCGTAGGGTTTCATTGTTCATTGGTCTGTTCCTTTAAGTTCTGTGAGGGTGACACGGGCAGGGTTAGATAAGAAGTCGCGCTGCCTGTATCGCTCTTGGACAGGGTGATCGTGTGGGTATTCCTGCCTAATGTAATCGTCTATTTCCTGCTCACATTCATGCAGACCAGACAGAGCAATTGTAAGTTGCGCCTCAATTTTAGTGATGTGAAGCTGCGCTAGAGAGGTCATTTCTTCAGCCTCTGTAAGAGCAGCGATATAATCGGCAGTGTATGCTTCGTGATTTGCACGGGAGATGAATTGAGGGATGATCCATTTTGTCATGGCTGGCTCCTGAAGCTTTTGTTGACTTCGGACATGGCGCCATAGCTGTCCCAGATTTCAAGGAGGCGCTCGGCGAAGTAGCATGCAGTTTTGGGAGTATCTCCCCCTCTGCGTAGATTTTGAGCAAGGTGCTGGAATGCGACAGGCCGGGGCATATCGTAGCGTTTGCAGCAGCGGTAGATGGCACCAGAGCGCCAGCAGGGATCAGGATGTGCCATGGGACTTTACCTTGGTTCGAAGCCGGTAAGCCAGATGTCTGTCTTCGATCTCATAGAAGAGGTCGTCAGCTTTGGGATTGTCGTGGCGCATACAGGTTTTGTATGCATTGAGGAGATACTCGTCAGGGAGGTCTTCGATCAGAACCAGACCATCATGCGTAGTCCACATATGCGGCGGCGCGTGCCGTTGGGGGTCATGGGCCTGCATCTGAATTAACGACGAGCAGGGCAGGTACGCCCTTGATTGCAGTTGTTGTTGCAAGGCGGGCAAGTTGCTGCCCATTGAGGTTGATCGTCTTCGAGCCAAGGGCCGTAGACCTCTCGTAGGTCGGCAACTTGTGCGGGTTGTGTTGGTTGAGTGGGCATTGAATTTCCATTTGGTTTGAGGTGAGTGGATGGCACAGGAAAACTGTCCCCAAGAAAAAGATCTGGGGAGTATTTCCAAGTGAGTTGCGGAGAGGGAAAAAAAGGATACCCCTGTCCGAAGACAGGGGTATGTGAGCGTTAGCTCAGTTGGTAGTTGGCGTTGCGAATGTGGTCAGAATGCAGACCACGCTTCTCGATGACAATCTCTTCACGCAACATTTGGCTCGCAATATCGGCCAGAATGGTACTGTCGTTGAGATCGGCAAGGATGTTTGCGTATTGCTGACGCAAGTCGTTGCCGTAGTTTGGGTGGCAACGGAAGCAATCGTGGACAGACATAATTTCGAATGATGACTTTGGAAGCGACTCCAATAAGGTGAGGAGCTTTCCGCTGTCGATCATACCGATGTTGTCTGCATCAAGGGTATTGATGATACGGGCAGACAAGAAGCCTGTCCGTTTGTAGTGAGCCCACAGGATTTCAACGAGTTCGTCTTGGGCACGAATACGATGTGGGCGTGACTTGGAGCCAGTGCTGATGAGGAGGAGGAGTTCCTTGACCTTCAGCGGATCGTATGTGCCACGGCGTGACATCTCACGAACAATCATACCATCAATAGAGTGGGTGATGTTGGCACCCATAGACCGGCCTTTCTCTTGTGGCTCGTTGACGGCTGTTGTGACCTCGATCGGTGCATTGAAGAATTGCGTGTGTTCCTGACGTTTTCCCATCACTTTGTTCTTGGTGTGGAAGTTGTCGGGAAGCACCCAGTCGTGGCTGAAGGCTTCAGGCTGCCAGAGAGAGAGCATCTCTGTATTGAGCTCCCAGATGCCCGGGACTTCTTCTTCCATGGTTTGGTAGAAGCAGGCGAGCTGCTCTCCTTCACCGAAGACGTTCTTGGGCTCTTTCTCTGAGCCGTAGAGTGAAGTCATTATGGCTTGCTTGATAGCGTCCATTGCGATGACACCGGACTCTGTCCCCATGCGGGTTTCCATTCCCTCATGGATGTTTTTGTAGAGGTCTTCACGTTTGCCGGAGTCGACGACGTTACAGTTAGAGGCGCTCTTCCCGCACCCAATGAGGACGGAGAGGATCTGCGCGCCAGAGGCTGTTGCATCAAGGCTGATAGGGTATCCGATATCACCCCCAGAGAGGGCCACAGCATAGGCCTGGATGCCTGCATAGAACAGGGCAGGCTCGGCTGCGGCTTTCATGACAGGATGTATTTTGAGAGCAGAGGCTTGCATGTTTGCAAGGGTGGCGAGTGTGCCTTCGTGTTCATCGAACCAAGCAATACGCTCGTCCCAATCTTTCTTGTTGAGGCCGAAGTTGCTGGCAATGTCGATCTTGAGATATTCGAGAGATGTGAACTTTTGCATGTGATGGCTCCTAGAAGAATTTGAATTTACGGGATTTGCGGGCTGCTCTTTCGCGAGCGATACGCCGTTTCATTCCTGCTTTGAGGGCAGGGGTTTCGCGGAACATGAATGACCGCTCCCATAACTGTTGGGCGGTGACTCCGTGGTAGTTTCGACCGGGTCTGGCCATGGCAGCCGCAACAACGCCTTTCTGGCGTGTGCGGCGCCGGAGCTTTTTGAGGATGCGAGAGAATAGGCTCATGAGGCAAGCTCTACGACGTTGACGATTTGCAGCGCTTCACCGTCGTATTCTTCGAGACCGAGAGTGAGCATTGCGTCATCTTCTTCGAAGGCTTGTGCGATTTGCTCTTTGGTGAAGCCTACGACTGTGGCCCGGTAGAATGTGACTTCTGAGGCCGTGACAACATATTTAGGCATTTTGGTTCTCCTATGAGAGTTTGAATCTGATGAAGCGGGATGTTCTGAGGAAGGCGAGGAGTTCCTCCTTTGCTAATCGGACAAGGGCTTGGGACTCTCTGGCGGTAAGGTGTTCTGGGGGAATGAGCACAGGCTCCCAGACATCGAAAAGGATGATTTGATTATACATTTCAATGAGGGGAAGTAGGTCCATTCGCCGGAAATATCCGTACTGGTCTGCCTTATCGCGGACATAGTTACGGGCAATGCGGTTTGGTTTTCCTGTCCCTAACTCGAGACAGGTTTCGTAATCTGCAGGCCAAAGCTCGGTATCGATGCCTGGAAGCGTAGAGACTTGCATATTTGGCTCCTAGAATGGCGACTCCTCTTCGAGGAGACCGGCGATGATTGTCTCAGCTTCCTCAAGAGTGAGGGAACCAAGGTTGATGACAGGGATGTCGTGGGCTTTGGCCATGCGAAGCGCCTGTCCTGTGCCGCCTACGATTTCTCCTTTTGGGGTCCAGCAGATGACGCAATCGACAGGTGTTTCGAGATCGAGGCCGAAGATCTGCAACGAGTTGCGCGCCATGAGCGACTGGCCGCCTTCTGAGAGAGCTTCCCAGTTCGGGTGATGCTCTTCAGCTAAGGCGAATGCAGCGCTCTTGAGAGATGGAGCCATGGCGTTGAGGTTGGTGACTGGCTTGTCTTGGGAGGTGAATCCCTGAAAGCCTTCCCATGGGATGGAGATCTCGACGAAATCAAGATCAGAGATCCCTTGGAAGAATGCAAGATCTGCGCCTTGGGCCCCGCCAGTGCGGAGGGTCCAGCCGAAGTCTTGCAGGTTTGCTGCGACACTGGTGAGGATCTCGCAGATGTCTGGTGGCGTTGTTCGGGCACCAATGCCGGCATAGTTCTTGGTCATTTGCGTTTCTTTCTCTTGGCTCTGAGCGCAGCACGTTTTGCTTTGCTGGGGGTTGATGAGGAGGAGTCCTGGGAGAACCTGGTGCGTTTCCAGTCTTTCTCTTTGTCGTCTAGGGGTTCTTTGATGTAATGGGCTTCATCAAAATAGACAAAATGGAAGCGGGTGCCTTGGCGGATCACACCTACGCTGTGATCTGAGCCGCGCGAGATGTCGAAAGACATAGTGGGGTAGGTTTTTAACTCAATGTCTGAGTAATTTGCTTCCAATAGAAGTTTCATTGCATTGAGTTGTTGGAGTGAGAGCGTGTTGCTCCCTTCGGGCTCAACATCATCGGCGTAGATTTCTTGAAGCTCGGGATGCCGTTTTGTAAACCGTCCTGAGACAGTGCCGCCTAGCTTGGTGGGTTTGTCTGTCATTTGGGTTTTCTCCATTGAGAGATGTGGCACCAGACCTTTCTCCACCAGATCATGCGGATCTTGTGAGACAGGTAGCCGAGTGCGGTTGCGTGAGAGGTCATGTGGGTGAATTCGTATTCGACGTCATCATCAGTAAAGCCCCATTCCCCGCGAGTCCAAGTGACTTCAAGATTGTGGATGGTGTAGGTGACGCCTTCGCGGAGCTCGCTAGGAAGTCCCCATTCATCGATCATGTATTCGATACCGATCGTTTCGTTCAGGCCACCTGCGCAGCCTGAATAGTCGACAACTTCAATCTCGAAGAGTCTTTGTTTTGCGACGTTTTGGATGACAAAGAACTCGATGTGCCCTTTGCCATTCCAGTGATTGCGCTCCATTTCTTCGCAGATTTCGTCGGTGATGTCGTCGTAGTCTTCGGTGAATGAAAGCGTAAAATCAGTCATAATCCTGGCTCCTTTCAGCGAGAGCTGATCATTTGGCGGCAGTTATCCAGAGCAGTGATTGCAGCTGAACTGCCAGCAAGCGACAGATACAGGAGAGGTCCTGCGGAATTGCTGCTGTTGATCAGGAGGAAGCGACCTTTGATGAGATCGTTGATCCAGTCACGGGTGACGGCAGACGTGCCGTAGCCTGTATCGATGATGTAGAAGACGCCGGAGCTTGGGATGGCTTCCATCACTCCGTCAGTAAGGTCCCAGCGTTTCTGATCCACGTACACAGTGAGAAGTGTGTTGGCAGGGTCCTTGGGGAAGATGGCTGTACTCATTGCAAAAGCAGTTTTGTACCAGTCGTCCGAGTCCACGCTCATAGCAAACCAGCTGCCATCTTCACCGGGTGTGGCGAAAACTGTGCATTCGAGATCTCGGGTTGTATCGTCGATCGAGAGAGTGACCTGCCAGATACCGTCGCTGTAAAGGCTTTGGTTCTCTGCAGTGGCTGGAGTCAGAGAGATGAGGAAGAGGGTGATGATTGAGATGAAGAGTTTCATTTGAGTTTTCCTTTTCAGAGGGTTGAGCGTACTTCCATGAGAAGCTTGCCGAGATGATTTGAGCCAACGCCTTTACAGACGCCCCAGAACGTGTCGTTCCAGTGATTTCCCTCGATGAGCTCACGGTCACCGGTCAAGGTGAGGTGATGCGTAAGTTCAGGTTCTTTGAACTTTTCTGTGAGGATTTCGCGCATCACGTCGATACGCATTTTGTTCCAGCCGTCGCGCAGTTGGAGCTTCGCTCCCTGACGCTTGGCTTGGCCCGCTGTTCTGATCTGGGTGATGTTCACCCAGTCCCGTTCGTGAGGGCTCTTGGCAGCCTGATAGGCATGCTCTGCGGTCGGGAATGTCAGCCCCTCAATGGTGAGAGGAGACATCCAGAAGTTGCTGAGGAAGCGGTATTCCCCGTCAAAGCTATCGATTGGATCGTTCATTTGAGTGCCTCCTTGTTGGCAAACTCAACGATGGCCTTTGACCAGTCGTTGCCTTGGTAATTGATGTGATAACCGCGGGCATAGACACGCCCACGTTTGTCGTAGGCATGGGTGAGCCAGAAGCGATCGTTGAGCATCAACAAGGTATCCACGACATCTTTCGAGATCGTGTCGTACTTGTTGAAGGCACGGCGGCGGGCTTGGAATTCCTCCGACGTTTCACCTTGTTTTGCTTTGTCGAGATTCTTCCAGGAGTTCTGGATGAAGGCACGAACAGAGCTGTTTATGGTGAGTTCTTGGGCGTTCACGCAGTTGATGTGATCGAGACAGACATCATCTTCGTGGTGGTTGTCCTTGAGCAGGACAGACCGTTTGATCGAGAGATAACCTGTATCCTTGTTGGTTCTCACCTCAAGGGGTTCTTCGATCATTGGCAGAGGGTACTGGAACTGATCGATCATAGCCTGCACATCCTCCGAGACCTGGAAGATCACGATGAGCTGATTGGCAAGAGGATCGAAGTTGAGGAAGTCCATTTGCACGGCCAGCTCAAGAGCTTTGGAGCAGGCATCGACAGGGCTTTCATCCGCTTCAAAGAAGCGGCGTAGAATGCCAATAATGACCGCTGGTTCAGCACGTTTATGGAGGTGCATTTGAACCATCAGCTCGATGCCAAAGTCTGCGGCAAGGCCTATCTTTTCGAAGGCTGTGCCGAAGTCTGCATCGATATACTCGTTACGCAAGCATGTCATGAGTTGGTATTTTGAGTATCTGTGCTCCAGCTCAAGTTGCGGAGATTCAGTTACTGATGGGAAGAGTGCGACAGTATCGGACACTGTGACATCTAAGTAAGCTGCTGTGTTGTCTAGCATTGCTGCCTCCATGTTAGGATGTAGGTAACCATTAGCCAAAACTGTTCACTTTCAGGACTTTAGACATACAGGGTAAGTACGTCGGAGAAGTCTCATGAAGTTTGTGTTAGGCAATAGGTCTCGTTAGCGTTCATCCATTGATGAACACCCAAAACGGCCTGTGGCCGTCATACATTGCCAATACTATCGGTGAGGAAAAAGGGGCGACCCCACCATCTCTGGTGAGGCCGCTGACAGGGGTTAAGCTGTCTTCTTGAGATCACCCATCGCTGCGATGAATGGGTTGTCTGCAGCAGTGGTCTGCTCGTGGTCAGACCGGCGACGTGCGACGAACAGGAGAGGGATCTCCATCTCTTCGCCAGACTTAAGGTCTTTGGTCAAGTCGTTGAGCTGATCAAGCAATGCGTTCTTCGCCTGCATCAGCTTGGAGCTGCCTGCAGAGACGTGGCGCATCGTATCGATGCCGACGCCCATTGGCAGGCTGACGAATACTTTTTCGCCATCTTCATTTGGTGCCCAGTAACCGATGTTACCAAAGATCTGCGCTTCTGGCTTGCCGTTGTTGGCAGGCGCGCTAGCTGGTGCGTTAAGTGGGCTTTGATTTCCGAAAATAGCCATGAGTAAGGTCTCCTAAAGTTGTGTTAAGGTAAGGGTCACTGCATCATGCAATAACTCCTTAAGGGCCTGTGGCCCTCTTTCTTCGAGATGAAACTGAGTTGATGGTGTTGGTTCACAGTTGCTCTCAAAGAAACGAGACGCTGGGTAAACTGTTATTTTACAAAATTCCTTGAGTTGAGCTAGCCTCCACTTAGGGAGGAATTATCAAACTGACAATGAATTACAAGCGCTGTGATTTGGTGTGGTTCAATCGAGGACTCGGTAGAGATCGTCATCCTTGCGGACGGTCTTGTCGGTGATCTCTGGGATGTCCATGAGGTAGTCTTCGAGCATTTGATCTAACTCGGCATCATACTCATCGAAGTCATCGTCTGAGCTGGTGGGATGAAAGTTGTAATGGCTGGATTGCACTGACATTTGAATACCCATGTGTTGTTCCTTTCAAGGAGTTTAGGGGTGGTGCGCGCAAGGCAGAAGCGCCTTACGCACGAGGAAGTTTCAGGCAGTGAAGACGAGGAAGCAGACAAAGATGGTTGCAATTGCAGCAACACCAACGAGGTCTCCGAGGAAGTCACGGATCTGCTTGTTGCGCTCTATCTTGCGAAGAGCACGGGTGTTTGTTTGAGTGAGCTCTGCCTGCTCACCCCAAGTCATACGGTTTGGTGTGGTGTTACCGGTCATAAGATATTCCAATCATTTCAGTAGGGTTGGATCCTCAGTTCAGTGAGCTCTGACGAGCCTATACAGAAGAAGAGGAATTTAGGGTTGTTGGCGACGGCGACGACAGTTTTAGCTACGTCACACTGTTCGATGGTCTGTGTTGCATGGATCGCTCTTGCTTCCATGATGTCACCGTCACTGTGGGTCAGAGCCCACATAAGAAGGAAGACTTCGTTCATGCTGCGATCCCCATCTTCTCATTGAAGACGGCCTGAGCCCGGTGGAGATCCGCCATAGTAGCGGCATACTCAACGACGGCTTCGTCGATGGCTTCTCCATCAAGATAGTTCTCCTGACGGAGATACTTGAGTGTGTACGAGGACTCGCATGCAGCCTCTTCGAGAGCGAGGATATGATCATCGAGATGACCTACGGTCATGGCATGTAGCAATGCTTTGTTTACGTTTTGTTCTTTTAGTGACACGAGATTTCTCCTTGTTTAGTGGTTGATGTGAAGGACGATCAGAAAGATCACGGTGATGAAAAGGCTCACGAATGAGCCTACGATTACGGCGCCGACAAGCATTAGCTTTCTCCTTCAACGAGGGTGACGGTATCCACGTATGGATGCGAAGCGATGTGCCTCATGAGATCTTCTGGCTGATGGTAAGCTCCCGGCACCATATCGAGGATGAAGGTGACTTCGAGCTTAAGACGAGGACGGTTGTTAGGCTCGCCTTCGAAGTAGGCATAACCTTCGGTGTTTACGATTGAGGTAGTCATGAGAGTTCTCCATTGATTGAGTTGATGAGAGACGCTGTGCTGTCCATACAGACACAGGTCGTAGTTCCAGCAGGGCCTGTGGCCCAGACAGGCTAGATGCACGTGCATACAGCTGCTGTGACGTGCTGTGGTGTGATGAGAGGGAGATGTATACCTCCGATACCTCTATCGTTAAGGTGTGTCGGAGTGTAAAAAGGGGAGCTACCCATCCACGAGGGACAGGTAGCTGTAGTTGTTATGCGACTGCTTTGGGAGCTGCAGGGATTTCATCGTCGAATTTGATGGAGTTAAACATTTCAGCGAATGCTGGGTCTTTGAGCTCTGATTGTAGCTCTACGCGATGTTGGGCCATACGCATGCGTGCTTTGTCACGGGCGATAGCGTTGATCTCTTCAGTGCTGTACTGATAAGAGGCCTTGGCTGTGGCTGAGACGTAGCCAGCGTGGGCTTCGACTTGGTCCATGTAGAGGGAGGCAGATGATGCTGCCTTGGAGATTACGTTGACTGAGTTGCTGACTGCCATGAGTGAGTCAGATGCAGCGGTACGAAATGATGTGATGACCTTAGCCATGAGGGATACTCCTATGTTAATCCATGAGGGCCTGTGGCCCTAGAGAGGGAGGAGATATGATGGGGTAGGGATAGGGTTACAGGGGAGAAGTACCGGGGGGGTATCTTGGTGTATGAGTGTGTAACCTATAAGAAGACAGCTCAGACATACTTATGAATATTTCCCTTCATGAAAAATATGATGTAAATTATTTATATAAGGATTTCTCTTATTATTAAGGGAATGAGTTATACTCTAAGAAATATATTCTAGAGAGACTCTTGTAATGATATTTAAGAGATACTTAGTAGAGTCTATAGAGATATATTAGAGTATATAAAGACTATCCTTATATTACTTAATATACATATAACACTTCTATACTAATGGTTAACTTCTGTATTAAAACTGCGAAGGAAATGGCGGAGCCATTTACTGAAGTAGTTTTAATACTATATATATACACCTCTATAAATAACTCTCTTCTTTCTCGTCCTTACAAAGCTTATGGACCAAAAACTTTGTGGCTACCGCTCCGCTACGCCACTTCGTTTTGGCTCCACCGCGTTGCTCGTCCTCAAAAGAAGAGAGTTATTTATATCGGCCTCTGGGGTGGAGGAATTTCCCTTTGTGGTGGCTGATCGAAGGGGATCTCAGAATACCTTAATGTACCTGCATGCACCCGAGCCAATTATGCAGGACATGCCCAAATGCTGACGCTAAATGAACTGACCGAAGCGATGCCGCCACAGCTGAAGAAGGCGGCAACACAAGAGCTTCTCGACAAGGTCAATCAGGCGTCCGTGGATCCTGAAGTGGCGAAAACTATTCGTGAAAACTTCGTGACCTATGGCTCTGTGTTGAAGGATGGCCGGTTCAAGATTGAGGATTACCTCAATGCCTGTACCTACGTCAGCTTCAAGATGATGGAATATACCAATCAGGACGCGTACGCGAAGACCTTCCCACAGCGGTATCAGTTGCTGGTGGCGGCGGGGCGGAGCAAGAAAGAGATCTCCGCGTATGTGGCGAATTACAACAAGAACAAACTGGTCAACATGGTGCTTGAGCAAGCTATCATTCCAGCCTGGATTCTGAACCAAGGCGTCTACCAGCAAGCGATCGATACCCAGCTTGAACTGATGATGACTGCGAGTTCCGAGAAGGTGAGGGCGGAAGCCGCGAACTCTATTCTGACACACCTCAAGAAGCCTGAGACCAAGAAGGTCGAGATCGATATCGGTGTTGCAGACAACAGCGGAATGGCGGAGCTGCGCGAGACAATGGCAGCACTGGCACAGAAGCAGATCGATATGATCCGAGGCGGGACAACGACGCAAGAGATTGCGCACCAGAAGATGATACGTCCCGTCGACCCTGACATGGTTGATGTCACCCCGATTACCACAACACCGTAGGACAGTTGTTTAACTGGCTCAGATAGGCGAAGTCTTACACCAAAGCACACCACACCACACAGTTAGGGAACCTGATGAGTCCGAAAGATAATCAAGATGTGAACGTAGGCGCAGCCAAGTTGGATGCGGGCAAAATCCGTATGGATTTGCTACCCGGCGACGCAGAGATGGCGATTGCTGCTGTGTTTACCTACGGCGAGAAGAAGTACGCGGCGTGGAACTGGGCCAAAGGCTTGTCTGTGAGCCGGGTGACTGCGGCGATGAAGCGGCATCTGGCATCTTACGAGATGGGTGAGGACTGCGATGACGAGAGCGGTCTTCCGCATACGTGGCACATTGGATGCTGCGCGATGATGCTGATCTCCGGAAACCTGCGCGGCGTTGCTGAAGATGATCGAGCCAAGAACATCAATGCATTGAAGGCGGTCATGCGAACATTCGAGAATGACGCCAAAGACCCCACAGCTGCGAAGATCCGGAATATGTCCAAGGCCCCACCTAAAGGGGATGCATCTACTGGAGGATATCCGGTTTTTCAAGCAACGCGGTATGACCCGTATAACGAGCAGGGGATGGCCGTCGACTACATCCTTGGAGGAAAGCTGACAGAAGCTGAAGCCAACAAAGAGCTACAAAAGAAGGGCTTTCCCCCATTAGAGCAGGCTAGTTCCAAGGCCGCGCAGCGCGGTCTAGGCCGCGAGTCCCACGTACCCAATCTCTAATTTCACGCAACGAAGAAGGACGAACGATAATGCCAATCTCAAAAGGTGAATACCGCGTTGGTGTCAACTTCAACCCCAGCAAGCAGAATCTGGTCTCTGATCTGAAAGCCCTGTCTGCAAACTTCATCGATATCATCGATGAGATTTCTGAGGGGGGTGGAGACGACACCGAACGCGCAAGCGAGATCCGCCGCCTGAAAGCCTTGGCTCAAACAGCCATTGAAGAGGGCGCGATGTGGGCTGTGAAGGCTGCCACGAAAGGGTCAAGCGTATGAGGATTTTACTTGAACAGGCCGCCAACGGCGGATGGACGATGCAGCAGGTAGAGGACAACTTCAATCCTGACATCGTTCTCGGCGCCTACAGCGACACCAATGACATGGTCGATGGTCTGCTTACCCATCTTGAAGCCGGGGACGCGACAGAGAAGACGATCCGCCGAGCGGTGCAAAATGCACAGGCGCAAAGCCTCCTGAAAGCGGCAGGAGCGACTGTATAAATGAGACTCCAGGACCAGGAAACAAATGCAAACGTATTGGACGTCCTGGTCCAGGACATTGCCGACGGCACCGACGAGCTAGCAGAGCTGCTCGCTGGTACGGGGCGGGAACGGAAGACCGTTGATGAATGGCTAAACGCAGTCGATTACGACTCACTCAACTCCGGCGAATACGTCCCGTCCGCCTTCGCGCTGAAGTTCACAACCTTCATCAAACTTGTGAACGGAAGCGACGGAGAAGAGAACAAGACGCCGGTTGTTCACCTCAAGATGCTGGACCAGATTGCTGGACAGAAGAATAACATTGCAAACCTCTGTGCACGCGGCATGGCGAAGACCACGCTGATGTTTGAATACTTGGTTCTCTACATCGCAGTGTTTGGTGAGATTGATGGCTTTGGCCGCGTTGAAGGAATGATCTACGTCTCAGACTCCATCGATAACGGTGTGAAGTCTGCGCGCAAGAACATTGAGTTCCGCTGGCAGAGCAGTGACTTCCTACAAGACTGGCTGCCCCCTGCGAATGTTCACATCACAGATACCTACATGGAGTTCAAATCCAAAGAGGGGAACCGGCTGGGCGTCAAGATGTTTGGTGCGAAGACCGGCCTGCGCGGAACCAAGATCTTTGGTAAGCGCCCGACGCTGTGCGTGCTCGACGATCTAGTCTCAGATGATGATGCCAAGTCAAAGACCGCGATGAAGTCGATCCGCGATACCATCACAAAGGGCGTTGACTTCGCGCTGCATCCTTCCCGCCGCAAGACGATCTTCAACGGCACACCGTTCAACAAAGGCGATGTGCTTTATGAGGCAGTGGAATCAGGGGCTTGGCACGTCAACGTGTGGCCGGTCTGTGAGAGATTTCCGTGCACGCGGGAAGAGTTCAACGGCGCATGGGAAGACCGATTCACCTATGACTTCGTCAAAGAGCAGTATGAGAAGGCCGTTCTGGAAGGGACAGTCTCTGCGTTCAATCAGGAGCTCATGCTTCGGATCTCCTCCTCCGAAGAGCGTCTGGTGCAGACAGAAGAGATCCGCTGGTATTCGCGCCCCTCGCTCCTTGAAAACAAACACAAATTCAACTTCTACATCACGACTGACTTCGCCACGAAGGCGAAGCAGTCGGCTGACTTCTCGGTCATTTCCGTCTGGGCCTACAACGCCAATGGCGATTGGTTCTGGGTGGACGGCGTCTGCAAGAAACAGACCATGGACAAGAACATCAACGATCTTTTCAGATTGGTTCAATCGTACCGGCCGCAGTCCGTCGGGGTAGAGATCTCGGGACAGCAGGGCGCATTCCTTGATTGGATCACCACAGAGATGATCACCCGGAATACATGGTTTTCGTTTGCACAGGGCAAGAATGGCCAGCCGGGGATTAACCCGACAGTGGACAAGCTCAGCCGCTTTAACCTTGTCGTGCCACTGTTCAAGGCAGGGAAGATGTTCTTCCCGCTCGAGATGAAGACATCCGTGATCATGGGAGAGTTCATTGGAGAGATCGAACTGGCAACGCTGGATGGAATAAAATCCAAACACGATGACGCAATCGACACGATCTCCATGCTGATGTACCTTAAGCCATGGAAGCCGAGTGAAGATGCACAGGCCTCACAGGCAGAAGATGTCTGGGGGTTTGATGATCCAGATTCACAGGGCCACTCCGACTCTCCCATAAATTCTTACATAGTTTGAGGTATGCACAAAAATGCTACTAGGTGAATTTTTTGAAATCCTAAGCTACGGTGAACTCTCGAGCTTGGGATTGGCCGCCGACGGCGAGGGGCGCATCGAGTATGCGGACCAGCCGAAGGTCATCACACACATCAATGCAACGCTCAATACGCTCTCAAAGAAAATGGCGTATAAGCAAGATTATGTTAAATTCGAGGCTTCCGCAGCCCGAACAAGCTACATCCTGGCAAACATCTTCGCAGACTCGAACACCGATCCGGGCAACACTGCAGAGCGTTATATCCGCGACAGTGTGGATGAGCCGTTCATGGGTGGGATCGTCAAGATCCTCGAAGTGACGCGCAACGATGATGCGACGACGCTGAACATCGACGAGACTGTAATCACCAACATCAACAAGCGCGAGACCGTCTCCGGGATCGGTGTACGTGTGGTCGGAGCTGATCGGGTCATCCTGTCAGCACCGGCGGATGGCGACATCTACCGGGTGGATTACCAAGCGGCAGCGACACGGTTGTCGCAGGTTGCTGATCTGACGGAAGTCATCGATGTCCCCACAACGCTAGAGTCATTGCTGGAACTGGGCACTGCGGCACGCGTGTTCGGCGCCATTGGCAACGAGAGCGCTACCTTCCGGTCACAGGAACTCTGGCAGCGGTTCAAGATCGAGCTCGGCGATATGACCATGGACGACACCATGAGCCAAACAGAAAGCGACGGCTTCGATAAACTGCGGGATAAGGGCTTCAAATAATGCCAACGCTGATAGAGCTCGACAACGAGTTTACCGCTTTTAGCCAGCAGACACTGGACTCGCTCGCTCTGCACTCTGTGCGGATCGATGCGTCTCAGGATGATGCAGATAATGCGCAGGTCTCCGCCAACACGGCCCTGACACGCATTCTCCAAACGGGGCTGGACGGTACACTCTACACCGACGAAAAGGTCGAGCTCTTACGATTGGCTCTCACCAACTCAATCAACAGCATCACAGTGAACCTAAACAGCCTGATTGCCAATGAAGTCAGTAGTCAAGTGGATCTGTACGAGCCTACGTTCGAGGCAGCGTTCACAGATACGGTGAATAATCTTCTTGCGGATCTCACCCAATTCGGTGTCGAGCGAGATGCGATTAATGTCACTAATGATCAGCTCTACAACGTAGAGATACCAAACCTGACAAACCTGATAAGTAGCCTGTCATCCGCGAACAGCTCAACACAGTCTGAGTTGGATGTAGCCCTCGCGGGACTCGGGCACGCGACGGTAGCGGGTGGCCTTGACGCCGTGGTTGCAGAAGCTGTGCGAATTGCACAGCCGTTGTCTTACGCGCTGATGCGGACACCGGTTGGTCTTTGGACAACTACACCTGACGCGGCACTATTGAGTACCAAAACACCCCCTGTCCCCGGAGACTTCTACGAAGACGACGCTGTGTACGGAGAGGCTTACGAGTTCCCGGCGGGCGATAAGAAGATTGGTCCGATGCTCGGGCTGATTTTTGATCCCGATCGAGTTTATCGGGTGATGCTGCGGTTCCGTGTGACATCCAACGGGACAATGGGCGGCGTCTCCCTCGGGTTTGGTGCAACAGCATGGCAGCCAGGGACCACTTACGAGTTGGCTCCAACGACCTATACGGCAGGCGTAGGTGAGCAGCAGGCGTACATCTACATGACTGGTTCTGCGGACTTCTTGACGCGGTTGACAGGAAAGACTGTTCTGGATCTTACCGGGGCAACCAGCGCAATCAAGATCTTCCCGTTCGTGCGTCAAAACGTAGCCGGAGCCACTGACGGCACACTGCGCCTCGGGGTACTGGAAATAGTGGATGTGACTGAAGCCTTCGAAGCGCGGGCAGCCGTGTTCGATGAGATAGACTCCACAGCGCCAGACCTCCCAACGGGCGTGAACGTCACATCGGAAGATGTCGACGGCATCCGTTATAAAATCTCAGCGACATGGAACATACCCGCCGCGGAGGGTGTGGTGGGCTACGATGTTGCAGTTTCACAGAACGGCGGAAATGAAGTCGTCTTTGGTGTTGCTACAAATAGGTGGTCGGCTGAAGCAGCTCCGGGCGCGTCCTACACGGTGCGCGTGAGAGCACATGACCGATTCCAGAATGCCTCGAATTACACAACATCCGTGGGACACACTGTGACAGGTGAAGCGATCATTCAGGAGGGAAACCTCGGGGCGATCACAGCCGGTAAAGTGACGATCTCCGGTGAGACCACACTGTCTGATTGGCGCCGCGGCGGCGACACAACAAAGATCGACGGCGGCGCTGTGTCGGCAAATACAATCGCGACGAACAAACTGACCGTGGGGAACCGGAACTTGTCGGTCACCGATCTTCAGTTCGAATTCAATTCTCCGGGCGCGAACCAAGTCAGTTGGACCGCTGGTACGATCTCGTACATCGACAATGCTGGAACTGCAGTAACGCAAAGCATTGCAGCCGGATCTGCAACATGGACCGCAGGTACGCAATACGTTTACTGGGACCAGGGTGGATCAACTCTTGTATCCACAACAACGCTCGCGACAGCCTATGGATCTGATCGCGTCATCTTGGCCACCTATAAGGGTGGATCTCAGCTCCAAGCCAATTATGGGCGCACGGTCATTGATGGTGCAACCATCAAGACCGGGAGCGTGACCGCAGATCGTATGAACGTCACCAGTCTTTCCGCGATCTCCGCTGTGCTTGGGACGTTTGCTAGTGCGGTGACGGGTGAGCGCGTAGTCATATCAGACGCAAAGATCGAGGTTTACGATGAAACCGATACTCTCCGCGTAGTCATTGGGGACCTGACCTAATGGCTTACGGCTTTGAAGCATATCGCGCAAATGGCTCGAAGTTGATCAGTTCAACGGACGGCGTGGCACGGCTGATTTTCTCTCAAAGGATTGAAGACCAGTGGTCAGGGACACTATCAGTTCCCGCATTTGACAGCGACTTGGGCTTCTGGACCATCACCCCGTACCTGACCCGCTTTAAGCGACTTTCAGGGGTATGGTCTCCGGTTGCCGATACCGAGACATGGAGCCAATCGGGGAACCCGCAGCCGCAGTTAATGGGGTCCAGAAACCCCGTCGTGTCTTGGAATAACACCACAAAGATAATGACCGTCACGGCGAACACAGAGCCTCAAAAAACAATCGACGGCGCCAGTTCGAGTGATGTCATGGACAGGAACCCGCCGACCCGCATCAAGTTCATTCATCACAGGTAACAGCATGACATTTGGCATCGCTCTTAGAAACGAATTCAATGACAACTTGGTCGATCAGACCGAGGGTTTTACCTATTATCTGAAGAGTGAAGGCACATGCTTTAGTTCAACGGACATACCTTTCACCCTATCAACCAATAACAAGCAACAAAGGAGATTCTGCCCGTTCAGTTCCTACATCACCCAATGTGACAATCTCATAGCCCTAAACTTACAGACCGGCTTTACAGAAACTTTCGACAGAATCCGTATCGCTGGAGCATCAATGCCTACGATCCAATGGGCATACAATGGGTCAGTGACGATGGGTTATGTGAGCGCGTCCGAGAACTTCAATGACATTGTGTTCTTCAAATTACCTACGAACGGTTTGATCAGAGCGACACAGTACATCTGCAACTTTAATGAGGCGGGGACCGAAAGGGTCACGCCCCACCTTGGCGCGTATGTCTGTATGAGCAAAGATGTACCCGAGGCAGAAGCACTGCAATACAAGGTTGTTTCGACAGACCTCCCAACGCCTGACGGGAACTACGGTATACGCAGGTTTGATCCGTCAGGCGCGCTGACCTTCGATACCGCCCGTGAGATTGCAACATTCAGGGACACGATCAGCCTTACCGCAGCAGAAGCGCAAAGCATCATCACGACAGGTGCCGTGGTAGACAAGACACTGCGGGTGCCGCTGGTGACAAGTGACATCTGGATCAACTGCGACTTCTTCTCGAACTGGCGTAACGACATCGACGGGTCCTCATGGATGGAGAACGTCAGAATTCGCGCGATCAATTCAACAACAATCCAGTTCGACCGCGAGAGGGCCAGCGGGAACAGCACCGGCTGGGCCAGCTACAATTACGCTTCATATGACGATGCCCAATTCCTCATAACCACATTCTAGGAGTGAATATGCGATACTTTATCACCCTCTTTTCGGTCATTCCTATGCTTGGCGCATGCGCGCCCTTGGGCAGCGGTGCAGGACAACTTCAACCGCAGCTTTATGTGAACGGGATGACCTTTCCGGCAGGTCCACAAGGATCGATCCACGACAACATCGGCAACATGAGGGATGACCAGGGGTTTCCGACCCATGTGTACCAACAGGAATTTGGTCATGTATCAGCAGTGCCATACGGGCTTGGTCTCACCTACCGGTTCTAGCCGAGAGAGTACAATCAACAATTCCCGCCTCCGCTGGGCGTTTCAGTGTTTTCCGCCTTTTGAATATGGTGGGAACAGATCGAAAGGGAGCTTTCATGCTTGCAGCACCACAAATGGATTTCTCTGGGTTCTCCGATATGGTGACCCAAGCACAACAGAGATCCGAACAGCAGATTGGAACAGCAGCTCAACAGCTCTCCTTTAATGCTGAGCAAGGACGCCAACGCGGCGCTGCGCAGGAGCGCCAGCAGTTGGCAGCTGGACCAGCGTCCTATGGGGAAACCTTGGGTGCGTGGAATCCGCAAGGGGCCGTGGCACCAGCAGACAGCTGGGGCGAGCGCGGTTTCGGGGAGAATGTTCCCCGTAGCCTCATTCAAACAGAATCCGGCGGGAACTTCCAAGCAACCAATGACGTCCAAGGGTCCGGCGGAAAAGGCCACTTCGGTTTGGTTCAATTCTCAAGGGGCCGTCTTGCCGATGCGATCGCAGGCGGTGCTATCGGGCAGATGACGGCGGAAGAGTTCGCACAAAATGACGATGCACAAGTCGCTGCAACGAATTGGCATTTCAATGACATCGACAACTACATCAAAGACCGCGGCCTCAACAGCTACGTCGGACGCGAAGTGAATGGTGCAGCACTCTCCATGAACTCCTTGCGGGCAATCGCCCACTTGGGAGGTCGTAACGGCATGCAGCGGTATCTGGAGTCAAACGGGCAATACAACCCGGCTGACGCCTACGGCACATCCCTCTCAGATTACGCAGCCCGGCACGCAGGGTAGAAAGACAAACCAATGTTTGATGACAACACGAATGATGAGATTGATGACACTGAAGTGGTTGAACTGACCGAGTGGGAAAATGAACCGTCGTTGATGGATCTGAAAGCAGATCTGGATATGTCGAAGCCAACCCACGACGCCTCTGTGCAAAAGGTACAGGACTGGCGTGACGTGCGGAATGTCACCAACGGGAAAGCAATCAAGAAGCGCCCAAACCGGTCGTCGGTCCAACCGAAGCTTGTACGGCGCCAGAATGAATGGCGCTACTCGGCGTTGTCAGAGCCGTTCCTTGCATCCGAAGAGCAGTGGGCCGTAAGCCCCAAGAGCTGGGAAGACAAACCAGGCGCGGTTCAGAACGAGAAACTGTTGAACCACCAGTTCAGCACTTACATCAATCGCGTTGCGTTCATCGATGAATATGTGCGGACTGGCGTCGACGAAGGTACAGTCTACGTCAAGCCCGGTTGGATCTACGAGAGCGTTATCGAAGAGGTCGAGGTTCCTGTATTCACGTACAGCCCGACTCAAGACCCTGCACAGATTGAGGCGCTCGAGTCTGCTATTAAGATCATGCAGACGAACCCGCAAGGCTTTGGGGAACTTCCTGAAGAGATCCAAGCAAGCGTAGAGTACACCATGGAGGTGGGAGCTCCGTTCCTCGCAGTGATCACTGAACACGAGACGGTCGAAGAAGAGCGGACAGTCAAGAACCACCCTACCCTCGATATCGTGGATTTCGAGAATGTACATTTGGATCCCGCTGCACAGGGTGACGTGGATAAGGCAAACTTTGCCATCATCTCGTTTGAAACCTCACAAGCGAAGTTGAACAAAGATGGTCGGTATTCAAACCTGAAACAGGTGAACTGGTCTTCGAACACGCCGCTGACTGATTCCGAGCACCAGACGAATACAGACGAGACCGCACAGTACAAAGATGATCTGCGTCGTCCCGTGATCGCCTACGAATACTGGGGTTTCTGGGACATCAACAAGACCGGTATCCTGATGCCGATTGTGGCCACATGGATCGGGGATGTCCTGGTCCGGATGGAAGAGAACCCCTACCCTGACAAGAAGATCCCATTGGTTGCCGTGACCTACATGCCAGTGCGTAAGCAGATCCCAGGCGAACCTGATGCAGCTCTTCTGGAAGACAACCAAGACATTCTGGGTGCTGTGACACGGGGCATGATCGACCTGTTGGGTCGTTCTGCAAACGGACAGCGCGGCACGATGAAGGGAATGCTGGACACCGTCAACAAGCGGCGCTTTGAGCGAGGCGAAGACTACGACTTCAACCCACAGACAACGCCCGACATGGGCATCAAAGAGCACACCTTCCCTGAGCTACCAGTGTCGGCATTCAACATGCTGAATCTCCAGAACCAAGAAGCAGAAGCCATGTCCGGCGTAAAGAGCTTCTCTGGCGGTATCTCCGGCGAGGCCTACGGTGAAGTGGCCGCAGGTATCCGGGGCATTCTGGATGCAACGGCGAAGCGTGAGATGGGCATTCTGCGACGTTTCGCAGGTGGCATGGAACGCATCGGTAAGAAGATGATTTCGATGAACCAAGCGTTCCTGTCCGAAGAGGAGACGGTACGCGTCACGAATGACGAGTTCATCACTGTGCGTCTGAAAGACATCCAAGGCGAGTACGATCTGACCGTCGATATCACGACACCAGAGATCGAAGAGGCAAAAGCCGCAGACATTGGCTTCATGATGCAGACGCTAGGAAACACCCTGCCCTTCGAGATCACGCAGATCATGCTGACAGAGTTTGCACGCCTCAAGCGTATGCCGGTTCTCCTGCATGCTTTGAAGGAATACCAGCCGCAACCAGATCCCTTGGCTCAAAAGATGCAAGAACTCGAGATCGCGAAGCTTGAAGTCGAGATTGCAGAGACGCAGGCCAAGGCACGTCTGTTGGAAGCCAAAGCACGCGAGACAGCGTCGAATGCGGATATCAAAGATCTGGACTTCCTGGAGCAGGAAAGTGGAACAAAGCAGGCCCGCGATATCCAGAAGTCGGAAGCGCAGGCTGAGGCAAACCAGCTACACTCGATCAGCAAAGCCCTCTTGGTGGCGCCAGAGAAGCGACCACGTGATCAGGACATCATGTCAGCATTAGCGATTCAGCAGGCAGCTAAAGCGTCATAAAGACTCAAATAGAGGCAAATTGTGAAGAATTTCCCTCACTGGTTACAAGATAGACTGGTGTGGTGTGATGTGATTGGGTGGGAGGTGCATTCTAGCTACACCCAATTAGAGAAAGCAGAAGAAGATGAATGATATCGAACAGATCGAACTCTCGATGGACGAAGCCCGGAAACTTGTCGCTAAAGGTGATGCGTTGACCAAGCTGATGAACAACCGCGAGTTCAAGAAAATCATCACCGATGGTTACTTCAATGATGAAGCCGTGCGCCTCGTCAGCGTCTCTGCGGACCCTGCCCTGAAGAATTACTGGGACGAGATCCAAAGCTGTATCAGCGGTATCTCGCACCTACAGCAGTATCTGAAGCTGATCGGCGTTGCCGCAAATATGGCGAAGCAAACAATGGACGATCTCGAGAGTGAGCGCGATTTCATTGAAAACGGTGACGAGTAGATAGGAGGATTTCGATAATGGATGGAACTACATCAAACGATCGAGTCCTCAATGAGCTGAGCGACGAGGAGCTTATGCAAATGACTTCTCCCGCGATGGCTGTTACGGAAGACGTTGAAGAGGAAGCCGTGGCTGAAGAAGTCACGGAAGCAGAGGTTATCCCAGAAGATGATACTGAGCTTCCCACAGAAACAGAAACCGACCTCGAAGAAGCCGCTGCGATGTCCGACGAAGAAGTCGACGCCCCGGTTGTGGAGCCTGGAGATGATTCTGGGGACGAGGCCGATGCTGGTAATGGTGAGGGCGAAGAAGCCCCAGCCGTAGATGATACGCAGAAGTCCGACAAGGAGGAGAAGACAACCTCCACTGACGAGACTGACACGTCTGACAAGCCGGTCAACTATGAAGAGCTTTACAAGCAAATCATGGCTCCGTTTCGTGCCAATGGGCGTGACTTCGCACCGAGCTCCCCCGAGGAAGTAAAAAGCCTCATGCAGTTCGGGGCCAACTATACAAAGAAAATGCAGGGCCTTCAGCCAAAAATGAAGCTGCTCCGCATGCTCGAAAAGAATGAGCTACTCGACGAAGGGAAGCTTTCTTTCCTGATTGATCTGGACAAGAAAAAGCCAGACGCCGTCGCGAAGCTTTTGAAAGATGCGAAGATCGATCCTCTGGATGTCGATACTTCCGACGAAGCGACCTACAAACCCGGGAATCACAGTATTGGTGATGACGAGATGGTGTTCACAGAAGCTCTCAATGGCGTAATGGCCACTGATGGCGGAAAAGAAACTGTCGCCGTTATCAACAAAGACTGGGATGAGCGGAGCAAGCAGGCCGTTTACAAAGAGCCAGCAATTTTGTCCTTGATCGACCAGCACAGAGGAAACGGGCTGTATGCCCGAATCTCCGCTGAGATTGATAGACAGCAGATATTGGGACGCCTCAACAACATGCCGTTCATCGAAGCCTATAAGCAGGCCGGGAATGAGCTCCAGAACGCAGGTCTTTTGAGTCCGAACCCCGCTCCACAGCCAGCTGCTGTAGATACCCCGGTTCCGCAGACTGCAGAAGTAACCCGCCGACGTGAAGCCTCCCCAAGCAAGCTGAAGAGCAGCGTACGGAATGGCGAAGCAGCCCGCAAAGTGTCACCGACACCGAGCAACGGCAGCAAAACCGCCAGAAAGGCCATCGATCCCTTCGATCTGACCGATGACCAAATTATGGCAATGAACTCCCTCAAGGTCTGAGAAAGAGACTTTACAAATGGCTAATTATAATGAACCCGGCGTAACCGAATCCACCATCGAAGGTGCAGGCTCTTCGCAAATGAATACCTTCTTCTACTGGCGCAAAGCCTTGATTGAAGCCACCAAAGAGATGTACTTCAGCCCACTTGCTGACGTCGTTTCTATGCCTAAGAACATGGGCAAGACGATCAAAGTCTACCACTATCTTCCTTTGCTCGATGTCCGAAATGACAACGATCAGGGTATCGATGCTGCTGGTACGACCATTGCTGACGGTAACCTGTATGGTTCCTCGAAGGATGTCGGTACGATCACTGGCAAGATCCCAACACTGACTGAGAACGGTGGCCGCGTTAACCGCGTTGGTTTCACTCGTATTCAGCGTGAAGGCGCAATCGAGAAAATGGGTATGTTCCATGAATGGACCCAAGAGAGCGTTGACTTTGATTCGGATGCTGACCTTTACCAGCACGTCTCTCGTGAGCTGATCACAGGCGCCAACCAGTTGACTGAAGCCGTGCTTCAGAAAGACCTGTTGGGTTTCGCAGGTGTGACTGTTTACACTGGTGAAGCAACATCTGATATCACAATCAGTGGTGCAACCGAGACCGCAGACCCAAGCGTCGTCACCTACGAAGACCTGATGCGCTTGAGCCGTGTTCTCAACGACAACCGTACACCGAAGCAGACCAAGGTCATTGCTGGTTCCCGTATGATCGACACGAAAACGATCGCTGCGGGCCGTGTTCTCTACATTGGTTCCGAACTGGAATCCACTGTAAAGGGTATGACTGACCTGTTCGGTAATGCGGCCTTCATCCCTGTCCACCAGTATGCAAATGCTGCAGGTACAACCATGAACGGTGAAATCGGCACAGTCGATGAATTCCGTATCATTGTTGTTCCTGAGATGCAGCACTGGGAAGGCGCTGGTGCAGCCGAGCAAACGAACCCCGGCTACATGGCGACCGGCGGCAACTACGACATCTTCCCGATGCTCTGCGTTGGCGAAGGTTCGTTCACAACCATTGGTTTCCAATCGGGTGGTAAGAGCTTCAAGTTCAAAATCATCACGAAGATGCCAGGTGAGAAAGTTGCTGACAAAACCGATCCTTACGGTGAGACCGGCTTCGCTTCCATCAAGTGGTACTACGGCTTCCTCGGCTTGCGTAACGAGCGCATGGCGGTGATCAAAACAGTCGCACCGGTCTAAGACCTGAGTGACACGGCCTCGGGCAGCAATGCCCGGGGCCTTCCCACAACCCCCCAATGAAAGTCTACACCATGACTGATGAAGTAATCGTAGAAGAAAAAGACCTCGCACCGGACGAGCTGACGCTGTTGAAGAAGCGCGCCGACCAGATGGGCGTAGGCTACCACCCAAAGATTGGTATCGAGTCTCTGAAAACGAAGATCGACGAAAAGCTCTCCGGCGAGAAGCCTGTTGCAGAAGCTGACACAAGCAAAATGACACCGGCCATGATCAAGTCAGCGACACGTATCCGTGTCCGTAAAGAAGCGCTGAAGCTGATTCGTGTGCGTGTCTCAAACCTGAACCCGAAGAAGAATGATGTCCCCGGTGAGATCTTCACAGTCGCCAACAAATACATCGGCGAAGTGAAGAAATACATTCCGTACGGTGAAGTCACCGAGAACGGATATCACGTCGAGAAGTGTCTCTACGACAACTTGAAAAGCCGGAAATATCTGAAGCTCCGTACGATCAAGTCAAAGACACTGGGAAAGCCGGACACTGTCAAGCAGAGCTGGGTCCCTGAGTTCTCCATTGATATTTTGGATCCTCTGACAGCTGAAGAGTTGAAAGAGCTTGGTCGCATGCAGGAAGCCCGAGATTACAACGACGATGAGTAACTCGCTGGGCTAGATTGGAAACACACAGGCGCCTTTCACTACGAGAGGCGCCTTTTTTGAAAGAAGAGAACGATGACAGACGCAGCAGAAATCACAGAATCCACTGGACACGCCAATACGATCTTCTCGGCACTGACCGCTGGCGTCGATCTCACCCTTCCCGACATTGATCTAAATGCGAGCATTTATGATCCACCTACTGTCCTGGGCAATCCACTCTACACCCCACCTACGGCGCTGACGATCGACGACCTGACAACAGGCACGGTCGATGGCACAGGTGTTTTTGACGTTCTGATGCAGACATTGAACGCGCAATTCGAAGTGCAGTTCAAGAAGGGGCGCATCACAGGAGCTGACTATGCACAGGCCTACGTGGGAGCCACGACAGGTGCCCTCGGGACAGCCGTTCAGTTCCTCCTAGGACGCGATCAAGCGTATATGCAGGCTCTCCTAGCACAGATGCAGGCACGCGTTGCTGAGGCTAACGTAGCGATGGCTGCGTTGCAGGTTGAGCAGACACGGGCTGACGTGATTAACGCACGAGCCAATGCACTGACAGCACAGACACAGTACGCCCTGACCAAGATGAAACTGACGACAGAAGCTGTGTCGATTGAGCAGCTCGAAGCGTCCGTGGCTAAGATCGAATACGAGACCATCAATCTCTTGCCGAAAGAAGGCGTTCGCCTTGATAAGCAGATCGAGATTGCAACATCCGAGATCTCCAAGTCTGTCGCACAAGTCGACCAGTTGCTTTACCAGACCGCCAATATCCTGCCGTCGCAGAATGCCGGACTGACAAAAGACAACGCGATCAAAGATTACCAGCTCTCTGATGTGCTCACATCTCAGGTTGCAGGCGTCTTGGAAGACACGCAAGGCAAGGTCTACAACCGGTCATTCATCCTGCCTGCGACTCTCGACAACATCAACGAGCAGATCGAAGGCAACCGGGCAAAGACACTCGATACCCGGCGCGATGCCACAACCGTCACTGGTTCAGTTGGTGTTCAGAAGGATCTGCAGAAAGAACAGATCACGAGCTACAAGCGTGATGCTGAAACCAAGATGACCAAAATGGTGATCGATACGTGGATGCTGCAGAAGTCTACAGACGAAGGGCTGGCACCACCAACAGCTCTGAGTGACGCAGAGATCAACAGTCTGATGGGTAGCCTCAAGACTAATCTAGGACTGTAACTTGGGCCTTTTCTCAGGATCGTCGACCACCTACGTTTCCTCCTCAGCCTGGAATATGGCTGGGGAGTACAACGATAGATTCAAGGTTGTCCCCAATATGGTCTTGTCGGCTGTCACAGGCCGTTCAGGATCTGGGGGAGAGTTGGGAGAGATCTTTCGCACTGCACTTTTGAACTCCTCAGCGATGGCACAGAAACGGTTTTTCATATGGGCCGTGGATAACTACGATCTTGGTATCCCGACGGGACACATCGCTGTTGAGAAGTCTGTGGATGCCTCGCTCATACGTGCAGAGCTTGAGAGCACCCTCCTCCAAGAAGATTATCACTCCCTCCAGATAAACAGCGCCGTCATCGACTTTGTAGATGAGGCCTACTGGGCAGAGGAATACATCACCAATAATCGTCCCTTGGCTCTGGATGACCCATGGCTGTCTCGCTATGATAGCGTGGCTCAGACCATTACAGTCGTATTTGCGCCTGGGGATGAAGAGTCGTTCCCGGCGCCGGCCGATTTCCTATGGGGTCTCGGTGCCCCAAGCAGACGTCTACTGTTTGTGAATTATCAGATTATGGTTGTGGATGAGGATAGCAAGATCCTCCAGATCGATCAGGCGAGGTTGTTTTCGTATCGGTTAGGTACAGGGAACGCGACCTATGACGCAGTGACCCCGACTGAAGCCGAGTACCTTGGCCAATTCTTCCCGTCGCTCCCGATCCGGATAAAGAACCAGTCGTTATCGACAAAAGGTTATGTGGAGAATGTCACGAAAGCGTACAAGAAGATCACCCGGGGTGGGAAGATCAGCACGCTTCTGGAACAGATCGAAGAGCATGAAAATGTTGACGACATGGATTATGCGTTTGTCACATTCGGGGTATCTCTGAATACGAAGGACAAAGCAGGGAAAGAATATCTCTATAAGTTCTTTGAACTGATGCTGGAAAACCAAGAGTTCGTTGACCTGAGTACGGTTCAGAGCCAAGCAACAAATGCACTGGCTGCAGACGCTGTACTGGATGTATGGAAGAACGCGCATACAGAGGGCTCATTGAGTCCGTTGTTTGGGACAGCGGCACCAGACAATATTGGCGCATCGGCGCCTGACACGAATTCGTTTAATCTGCGGATGCCGGGATTGGACTCCTACGACATGCGTGTGTCTTGGGCCGAGATCGACGAGACGACGGTTCTGGGGAATGCCGGGGCAAACAATGGCGTGAACGGGTATGTGCGCGTCGGTGAGACAGTCACTTGGTACTCGAACACATATACAGGCCAAGGCTATATAGAGACCTCACAGGGCAACGACAAGACACTGCACATCGCGCGCCAGATAACAAAGCAGAGCTACAAACTCCTCCGCATTAGAGGCTTGGTTCACGTCAACAAAGTCTATGGCAGCAAGTCTGTGACAATCAATGCCGGAGACGCAATGGAAGACTCGGAAGAGTCTGGCTTTATTGTCCCCCTGCACTACCCGACCATGAAGTCCATGAGCATGACAAAGCAGGCACAGCTTGCGACATGCAACATGTACATGGTCATCAACAGCTACGAGATCGTCAGACAGAAGTGGTATCAGACAGGCGCATTCAAAGTGCTCTTGGTGATTGCATCGATCGCGCTGTCAGTTGTGACGGCAGGCGGATCTCTTGCGGCTGCAGGAGGAATTCTAGGTACGAATGCCGCGGTAGGCGCGATGCTGGGCCTTGGTGCTGGTGCGGCGGCCGCTGTTGCTGGGGCTGTTGTGAATGCGCTCGCAGGAATGATCATCGGCCAACTTATCTCAACAGCCTCTGTTGCGATTTTTGGAGACAAGTGGGGACAGGTGATTGCGATTGCGACCATGGTTGTCGTGATGTCCTATTCCTCAGCGTACGCCCAGACAGGCACGTTCGAGGTAGATTGGTCACAGCTCGCCAAAGCAGAGAACCTGATAAAGCTGACAAGCTCGGTGAGCCAAGGGTACAATGCATTCCTCAATGCTGACACGCTTGAGATAATGGAAGCCTCCAGAGCGGCCGCCGAAGAGTACGGTGAAGAGATGAAAGAGATGGAGGAATTGTCCCGACGTGTACTTGGAATGACAGGACCAGGAATTGACGGTATGATGTTCCTTAACGAAGATGAATATTTCCAAGAACCTTCAGAAGGTTTCTTCAAACGGACGTTAATGACCGGCTCAGATATCGCCGAATTAACCCGGACTCTGGTCTACGATTTTGCTGAGATAAACCTCACACTACCGCTGGCCAGTACCTAACCCAACACGCAAATCAAAAGCGACCACACGAGGACTTTACAGATGCCATATCAAGATCTCAGCTACGGAGCCAGTCTCGGAAACTTCGGTATGCCGTCAGGCCAACCAAATCTAGGCTTTGGCTCTACTATACCAGGCATGCCGCAGCCGATGGCCCTGCCCCAGATCAGTGCCCCCTCCCCTGTAAGTGTGATGAATAATGCCGTCACGCAAGCGCAGGGCATGAACGCGACAGGTCTACCAGGCAGCGCTGTTACCCCTGGAGCTGGCGGACAAGGTGGCTTGATGGGCACCCTATCTAACACCTTCATGAACGAAGGTGGCGGTTTCAACATGGAGAACATTGGCTCCTTTGCAGAAACGCTTGGCTCATTGGGTACGCTTTGGAGTGGTATCCAATCAAACCGCATCGCACGAGATTCCCTGAACATGCAGAAGTCCGCGTACAAAGAGAACTTGGCGAACCAAAAACAGAGCTACAATACGTCAGTGGCTGACCGCGCTACGGCGCGTGGGGCGCAATACGGCGACTCTGGCTATGCCGCTGACTACACAAAAGAAAACTCAATTTAGAGGTAGATCATGGCACGTATCACTTGGCAGAATGTTGCCGCACCAGATGCCCGAGCAGCGATTGCTGGCGTAGGGCAAGCCGGAGAACTTTTCGCAAGCGCGGCAAGTCAGTTTGGCGGAACGATGAAAGACGTCGCAGGGCGACAGCGGAGAGATGCCAGTAAAGAGGCTCTCGACGCAGCATTGGGCTTTGGCGACGCTGCAAGCTGGGATACGGCGATGCAGACACAAGGTATTGGTGCATTGGGTATCCGCCCTGAGCAGGCCACAGGCGAGCTCATGGACTTCGTTATGGGACGTGGGAAAGATCTACGCGCAGAAGAAGCAGCGGCACTGGCAGCCGAGCGTTCAGCAGCAAACAGTGCTTTCAGCCTCAACCGCGATCAGTATGATTTTGATCGGGCCAAGCTAGAAGATCAGCGTGCAGACGAAACTCTGGAAGAAAGCGAAGCAGCTAAAGCAGCGCGTCTTGAAGCTCTTGGGATCTCGCAAGGGATTGCAGACGAGACCTTCTCGCGCGAAGAAGCAGAACGCCGGATCACAGCGAGTGTTGAAGATCCGACGCAGCAGAAGCTGTTGTTGGATGCGTTGGAGGAAGTGCCTGCAAACCAATGGACAGCAGACGAGAACTTCACCGGAACGGCCCTGTTGAATGAGCAGTTTGGTCTTGTGGGCGATAGCCTCAGTGCACTGGATTCAGGACTGACACTGGAGCAATCTACAAATCCAGGCCTGTCGTTCTATGCGGCCTCAGTCAAAGCGGCTGACGGTTTTGAGAATCCGATGCTGGGTATGATCGACCGATTGAACTCACGGATCGATCCAAACGAAGAAGACTCCGAAGGAATGATTGCACGGTCATCCGGCCAATTGGCAGGAGTTTACGAAAACATTGCCAAAGAGTACCCGAACCTCCCTGCAAGCATGATTGCCACAGCTATCGAGAACAACCTACAAAACACAGGTCTTGGTTGGCTCGGAGATAACGGATTGAAGCCTGCAATGGGTGGCATCCGTGCCATGCTGGATGCGGTGAACACACCCGAGCAGATTGCGCAGCTTGAGCAAGAGCGCGTTGGGATCGAGCGGCGGATTGGTGAGAACCGTGAAGTTCGTGAAAGCTTCGACAGCGTCATCGAGAAGTTCGAGTTGGCCAGTAGCCGCGGCAACCAAGGACAGGTCGATTCAGCCTTGAAAGATCTGGAAGCCCTACGGACGATGGTCCAAGCAAAGACCAAAGAGGCCGGCGGAACTGACGCAGAAGCGCAAGCAGCAGCGGATCAGTTGATTGCGGATGTGCAGAAATCTCTGGGATATGACGCCCAGGAAGCAGGCGCAGGGGAAGCAAATTCTGGGGCAAACCTTGATCAGCTGTTCCGTGACATGAGCAGCAATAACCGCCTTAATGGGGTTGGGAGCTTAGGGGAAAGCGTTGGACTGGAGACGCCTGTCAGCGAGATTATGGATCGTATGTTCAAGAGCAGCCTTACTCCGCAGAGTAATGGTATTCGGTTAGAAGATATGAGCGTAAGTCAGAAACAAGAGTTTTCAGGGATGACTCCGGAACAGAAAGAACTCCTCTTTTCCAACGGGGTACTCTCTAGGTAGAATTGCCGTGGTGTGATTGGGTGTAGCGTCACACCAGCTTATCGGTGATACTGGGCAGGGGTAGACCCCCTGCCCTTTTACATTTCTAGGAGATGGGTTTTTCATGGCCGAATTCAACTTTTCTGAGCTTGCTACTATTGGACAACTGGACAACGTCGATGTCCCCAGCCCTACGGAGCAGAAGGCACAGATGGTGGAAATGTCCACCTTGATGAAGCAAGCCATCTTTGGTTCCCGTGAAGAGCAGCGACAGATTGCTTCCAACGTCATCGTCGATTCCGAGTTGAGTCGCAGCCAAGAACTTGTTGATATGCGCACGCTGGAGCCAATTGCCTTTGCGGCAAAGTATGGTGTCGAGGCGGAACAGAACCGGTATCGGTTTGCCCAAGCTGATCGGGAACTGCGTGAAGACAAGAACCGTGGACGCACAGGGACACAGATTGCAGGCGACCTAAGTCTCGGTGTTGCGCAGGGCACGACCAACCTTCTTGGGGGTGCAGGGGCAGCCGTTGCAGGGGCGATTGATGGGTATGATGCGCTACGTCACCAGATCCTAGGCACAGAAGACAAAACACAACTGGCGCCGTATGTGTCAGAAGCGACAGGCTTTCTCACCAATGCGCTGCAAGGCGCGAAAAGCACAGTGGCGCAAGAGGGTGAAAGCCAACAGGGTATCGAGGCGGAGATCCTACAGGGAGACAACGCCAGAGAACGTGCAGCCACAGTGGCCGGGATGTCCGAAGATGCCGGGTTCTTCGAGAGGACCTTCGTTCCCGGAGCCACAAACATCATCGAAGACTTCAAAGATGTCGGTGCAAATGCGGCAACAAACCCACAGGCAATGACGAACTTGGCAGCCAATGCTGTTGGTTCCCTCTTGCCTATTAGCTTGGCAGCACGCGGTATTGGCGCAGCGCGCGCAACGGCAGAACTCACATCGAGGGGTATGACCCCCGCAGCAGCAAAAACATTCCTGTCTACGCCCGCTGGCCGCAAGATGATGACGGAGAGTGCCGAGAGTGCTGTACCGGTTCTGGCCACCCTGTCTGAAGGTGGCGCAGGCATTAATCAGGCCCAGCAGGCGATCATGGGCATGTCTGAGGCCGAGTTGGGTGAGAGCAGCGACTATGTGGCGTTGCGGGACAGCGGTGATAGCCATGAGGACGCACAGCGTGCCCTGGCGAGCCAAGCAGGTACGACGGCAGGTCTCTTGTCCATGCCCGGTGCATTCCTCGCAGGTAACCTCTCCAAGAGCTTCACAGTCAATCCTCTGGGCGGTGCCTCACGTGGCCTTGGTTCAGTTGCAGGCAATGTGGTCGGCGAGACTGTTGAAGAAACTCTACAGGAAGCGAATACACAGCTTGCATCCAATCTGGGTCAGAATATTGGCGCAGGCTTAGACATCGATCCGATTGAAGGTGTTGGTGGTAATGCGGCATTGGGTGCTCTTGGCGGCGCAATGACATCTGGCGCAATGCAAACCCCCGCCGCAGCCGGGGCTGTCGCCCTTGCTGCAGCTGGTGGTGTATCCGCAGCAGCCACAGCACGCATGGATTCCCTAGAGAAGAAGGCAGATGAAACGTCTGTGACAGGGTCTGTTGCACAAGAGACAGCCGCAACGAATATCTCGGCCGCAGCGAGTGCAGTGGTGTCAAATCTAACCACACCAGAGCAAAGCGCAGAAGCGCAAGTTGTTGGGGAGCGCGTAAAATCTGCTTCTTTACTGTCACCAGACGAAGAAGTGGCATTCGCTGAAAAGTTCCCTACCCTCGCAGAGAAGAAAGCAACAAACCCTGACGTGCCTTTGAGCCGGTTGGATGTTGTGAACCAATTTGCCGCTGTGCTTGATGATAAAAACGAAACACAGGAACAGCGTCAAATCGCAGCATTCTCGTTCATGGAACTGAGAGAAGAAATGAGTGCTGTAGATTCGGATGACGTCAGGGCCGAGATCAACAAGCTGAATTCAAGCGATCCTCTAAATGTTCAGACCAAAGAAGAATTTGCCCGTTTGGAAGAGCAGATCAAAACGGTTAACAGCAGCCCAGCTATCGCGAAAGCCGAGGCCGAGATCCGTGGATACACGCCAGAAACAGTGGCCGGTATCATTGATTTGGATCTGATTAAGAACAAAGATGCATCCATAGAAGACCGGCTTGAAGAAGCAGGACGGCTAGAGCTGATTGCGCGCATTAACCCGGATGCAGTAGGCGCAGAGCTTATTGGATTGGTTCTGAACCAAGTTGGTGGAGGCAAGCAAGCCGAGGGCCTGAAGAAGAAGTTGCAGTTGGCAAAGACAGTCGCCGAGGAGTTTCAGCGTGCTGATACACTCAAAGCGGAACTGGTCGCTGATCAGGCGAAAGCCATTGAGAACCTGACACCTGAGCAGAAGAAGACTGCACGGGCACGCCCTCACGGCACATACGACATCGTACGCGATGAAGTGAACCTGACAGGCAACAAGACGAATAACCTCCCATCCCTGTTGCAGCACCGCCGGAGAGTGTCCGACGCAGCAAGCAGCGGTCACGTGGAACGGGCACAGGATGCACTGACAGAACTCAGCAGCTTTGCAGAGAGCCAAGTCAACAAACTGAAGGCACTGGCTGCAAGCAAAGCCGAAGGTGGCGGAAGCAAAAGCAAAAAAGGATACCGGGCCTATAACGGCAGCGGTTTCTTTGACCAAAAAGGCGTCTGGGTAGACGAGGCAAATCCACGATCGATCGCTCAAGCGCGTGAAGTTGAGGTGGACGCAAACACAGCCGTGGCTTTGGTAGAGGCTTTGGCCGAGGCGTATGGTCTGACACTCCCAACAAAACTTGTTGCAGAGAAATTGGGTTTGACTGGAAACCAAACCACACCAACCCCAACCAACCCAGAGAGCGAGACAGCGACGACGCAAGAGGCGCAGCCTGTTGTGGAGGAAGATGTCGATGTGATCGAAGAAATCGACACAACCGAGGAGACTATTCGTGAGCCAGAGGTCCAGCAAGAAAGAGAAATCGAAGAAGCTGTGGAAGCACGAGGAGTACCCGTCGACGCAGAAGTCGCTCAAGATGCTGCGGAGATCGAAGCAGATCTCGAAGTGGGAACGGGATCAACTCAGGAACCTGATATTCAAGGGGGGACGCGTGAGTCGGGAGAGTCCGTTGTTTCCAGCGTTGGAGAAGATAGTGTTTCTGCAGATGGAGCCGATGTCGATCGAGCTTCACTAGAGGAGTTTGTTGAAGAACCAGCGGCACCCGTAGAGGGCACTTGGTTCGAAAACCTCAAAGCAAAGTTGAACATGAAGTCGGCGGAAGGCCGCAATGTGCTGGCAAATGCATTCCGTCACAAGGAAGGTAAGTCAACGCTGGGGAAGTATGAGGGCTCTCAGGAAGCGCTGGCCGAGGCTATTCGTAGCGGAGAGATCCGTGTCGAAGCGTTGGATCGTGAACTGACAATCGATGAGCAAGCGGCACTGATTTCGATTGCAAATGGCGCCGGGGAATTCACCGGGCTTTTGAATAAAGCAATGAATGTACTGATCGACTCCAAAGGATGGGGAGACGAACTGCGAGGCGGAAAGATTGCGAAGATCCTTGGATACCGCAACGCACTGCCGCTGAACGCGATCACAACAGACACCGGCACCAGCTTTGAGTTGGATCCAATGGTTGCTCAGGCAGCCTATATGGCCGCCATGGACTGGATTGTTGGGCAAGCAAAGCGTGGCCTGCCACGGATCGATGACGAGTATGTCTCGAAAATGTTTGGTATGGGGCGGAATGGTCAAGTCACAGCAGAGATGCGGACGTTTGCCACAACAGGTATCCCACTTCAGACAGCCATCGAGGATATGGCGAAAACCATGGAAGATCTGTTGGGCATCGAGGCTGACCCAACAGCAGAGATCACAGAGACACAGGGTCTATTCCGTGCAATGGCAAGCAGTGCGTTGGAAGTCTTGATTGATAACGGATCGTTGAGCCAAAACAGCATCCGCTTCTCCACGACCGACATAGGCGGTAAAGCGGCGCCGAAGACGATGATCAGCCTATCTATGTCTGAGGACGTACAGAAGGACGCAGACTTTGCTAAAGTACAGAGCCTGACAAAACCGTTCACTGCAACACTGACAGCAGGTTTTGACAATGTGATGTACGTTGGTACGGCCCCAAAGCAGATCAACCCAAACCAAATCAAGAACCGTTTGGCCCCGATCTCTAAGAAGGCAGCACGGGTTATTAACAAGCTACAGAATACTCCGGCGTTCATAAACGGGGGTCTGGTTGATCTAATAGAAGCGCTAGGTGATGCAGAATATCTAAACATCCTTGGGTACGTTGATGTCACAGACGATGTGCGCGCCGTAACCAACAAGGAAGATCTGAGCTCCATTGAGGGTAAAAATATCTCTCTGCAACAGGGATTGTCTGGTGTCGCAGAGTATTCGCAAGCCGCGGATAAAACTGCTCAGGCTACTGGTGGGACCTTCAGCAGTGTGCCTATTTACTTTGCCTGGCGCCTGTCTTCAGTGAACCGGTTACAGCAGCAGGGGGCAGTGACACCGCAGGGTGACAAGATTGCGCGTGAAGCTATTTCACAGACACGCTCGACGCTCGATTTGCGCAACGAAACTCACGTCAAAGGTCTTTGGCTCGCAATTGCACAGTCGCTGGACATCTCAGTTGAGAAGAGCAAGCACAGCGCCGTCATTGGCGAGGCACAGGATATGGTCACGACAGGCGGAGCCTTGTTTGATGCTGTCGTGGTGTTGGAGAACTGGCTAGAGACCGGCGAGTTACGTCAGGGTGATCTGGCAGCAGCCATCGCCAAAGGCGGCGTAGAGCCCACAGCGAAGCTTGTGCACGCGCTGATGACTGTAGCGGAACTGAACCAAGAGCAGGGCAGCGAGTTCATTACCCACCTTGCACTCGAGGCTGACGGTAAAACGGATGGTCCAGTTAATGCCATGGTGAACATGGCAACGGGCCTATTCACTGCAATGGATGTGGTGCGGTTCGCTAAGGGAGGATTGTTCTTCACAGATCAGCCAACATCTTTGAGCGATTATATCGAGCAGGAGGTTGGCGTAACAGGCAACGAAGATAACCGGGCGCAGGATCTATATCACCTGGCGGCCGCAGATCTGGAAGATAGTCTCACATCTGACCCAGCGGAGCTGGAAAAGAACATGTCGCTTATGCGGGTGTTCGATGCGTTCTTGCCTGATTTTGAGCTGACAGGGATCGAAGGAGATCCAATCAGGATCAAACGAGGTTTGGTGAAAAACCCCTTGACGGTCTTCCTGTATGGTTCGGGTGAAAAAGGCATCGCCGACAAACTGACGAACGCGATTGTTAAAGAGATCTACAAGACGATGTCTGAGATCGCCAAAGGTAAAGCTGACGGCAGTTTGCCTAAAGGCTGGATGTCTCACCCGACCTTCCAAAAGAACCAAGACCTCATGGCGGATCTGGCTGCGTTGTTTGGAGACATTGAAGATGTACGGGAGTTGCAAAAGGTCTTCGCTGATCCTGTGAATGCCTCAATGAATGCAGCTTCGTTTTTGACGGCATCAACGAGGATTCAGGAAAACTTCGCAGAGCCTATGATGCAGTCGGTTAACCGGGCGACCGGGGGACTGCGCACAAACATGCAGTTGATCCAAGGCGCAGCGAGCATTCAGACGCTTATCTTCAAGGAGCTGTTTAGGCAGAACCAAGAAGGAATGCTGACAGGCGAGGCCGGTACTATACCGTCCGAAGTAGATCTGGAGGAGAGCTTCATTGAAATGATGGGCTTCGCACCGATCTACGAGAGCCCTGATGCAAGCTTCCATATTGCTAAGCCTGAGCGGGACCGTCTGGACAAAGTGGCCTCGGAAAGCTTTAGCGGAAAACTCGCAGCAAAACTGACTGGGGTTCAGCCTGCAGATGCGTCTGTGAAAGTCTCACCTTACATGACAATCGGTCTTGGTGACGGGCAGATGATGCTCAACATTTACGATCAGATTGAGGCAGATATGACCGCCACTCTTGCCGTCTTCGACGGCGTCGAGATGGCGATCGATAGGATTGAGGATCAGGCTCCCGCGATTAACAAAGCGGTGTGGGATGCTTGGATGCAAAGCAATATGTACCAAGGTGTGTCGGAGGGCTTCACCGCTATGCTGACCCGCCTGACACCTGAGATGTGGAATTCTTTGAGCGCAGACACGAAGAAGGAAATCGGTCGTGCAATGGGCCTCGAGAAGGGGAAACTTCCTGCCTATGCAGATTTGCAGTCGGTTGTGGATGTCCTTAACCAAAAGGCCAAAGAACAGGCAGCACGCAAGAAAGCGATGTCAGAGATGGCAGCGCAGGTTGACCACATGGCAGGGGCAGAGAAGCCTCACAGCACGGAGGGACGCACCATTGCAGGTGCATCTCCGCTAGATGCTGCTGCTATTGCTGCAGAGCTGAACAAGACTGTTGAAGCGGAAATGGCCAAGGAAGAAACCCAAGAAGACGGGTATCTTGACCCAGTGGACCCAGTCTTCACAGAGGCGCTGAATGAGATTGGTGAACCTGTTTCTGGGAGTCATCCAGGCGTACGGCGCGTGTCGGGAAAGACACTGACCAAAGCCCTCGGAAAGATGAAGACATCTTTGTCTGGTTCCAAACGTAAGATCCTCGGGGAGTTCTTCTGGAAAGATCCAGCGATCGCAGGAACGCAGTATTACTTCGGAACTGAAGCCGAACTGAATGCTTTCCGTGCAGATGCGTACCCTGACTTGGGGAATGACCCGATCAAAGCCGGTGTCACGTATCTGGGTGAGGGCATTGCATTTGTAACCAACCAGACGCCAGAGACGTTCCTGCATGAGATGATGCACACGAAGACAGCCTCGGTTGTGTCGGAATTCTACAAAGACCCTGAGAATGCTCCTGAGCAAGTCACGCTTGGCATGAACAACCTCACCGGTCTGATGGCTGAAGTCCGTGGCATGAATGCTGTCAATGCAGGTCTGGCGACACTGCAAGAAGTTCTCAATGATTACGAAGGTCAGCCTACGGAGCAGATGCTGGAGTTCGTAGCGTACATCTTGACGAACCAAGGCTTGTCAGACTGGTCAGCCGGGATGACATCCTATCAGCGGTTCAGCCGTGTCGTGAAGCAGAGCCTGGCTGCGCTTAAGCGTATCTTGGGGCTGAGTAACAGTGACGTGCCCACAAAGGACATCTTCGATCAGGTACGCTTCAACACGAAGGTAATCCTGATGGATGCGGCAGAGACAACAAGCTCTGCGGATCTGGTGATGAACCAAAGTGGAAATCAGTCCGAGGCTGCAAAGCGTGTATGGCACATCAACCAACGGTATCAGCGCCGGGGTCGTCAGTTTTTGGAAGCACGTCGTAAAGCAATCAAGACTGGGGCCAATGAATCGACCGCAGCTCAACGTGAACAGATCAAACGGGATACTGCAAAGCTATTGCTTGATGGTCGTAAGGGTGCTGAGCGCGCAGTGGCTGCCGGTTTCAAAATGAGTGTGGCACAGCAACGTGCTTTCAGGTCAGTGCATTCCTTCATGAGCAGTGCGGTTGAATTGAACCCAGCACTTCTGCGTCAGTTGCATGCGCTTCACGATGAGGTGCTCTCAAAGATCACACCTGAGATCATGGTGAATGCTGGAGCCATTGATGAAGACACAGCCAAGGCACAGATCGCGTACCTGCAAAGTGGTCGCGACACAGAGCTGATGGTGAAGTTCTTGGCTCTGAGCGAAAGCAGCCCATTGTTCCGTGAAGCATTGGCGGGCATGGAAGTGACGCCGAGCGCGAAGTTCGAGTACAGCAGCTTTGACACAGCGATTGAATCCGCAGGTAGTTTCGCCATGTCTGCTTTGGCTCGATTGAGCTTCAAGGACATCGGCCGGCAGGGTTCCGCTGGACGGATACTGGACGCATTGTCACAAGGGATCTCGGCGCTCGATAGCGAGACGCGTCTGGATAAAGCTTCAGGTGCACTGAGCAAACAGATCGACAAAGCCAACGCAGCGGTCGCCGGGTACGTGGATACAAAGAGCACACAGGCAAGCCGGTTCACCCGTGGACGTGCAAATGCCACGGACAATAAAACCAAAAAGCTGGCCTTCAACACAATGAGTTTCATTGCAGCCATGGGATCGAAGACAGAGTCTGAAGCCCGCGGTGATACGATGACGACATTCCTCAACAGTATCGAGGGCTGGAACACAGTACGCGCCACATTGCATGACTTGCGTGGGGGAAACACAAGCAACATGAACTTGCTGCGTTTGATCAACCCGGTCAAAGCCAAGATCGATGCGCTGCGTCAGGACTTCCGCGAAAACACACCAGAGACGTTGGCTAAGGCTTTCAGCCGTAAGCTTGAAGGCAAAGAATGGGCAGGGATACACAAGGCAATCGGCACAACAGGCCTGAGCATTCTGGGACTGGTTGAGAGCAAAGCACTTCTGGCAAACCCGGCGACAGTAGACCAGCGAATTGCAGACACTCTGGAAGGTCTTCAGGGATTGGCTCCAAACTTCGTAAGCCGGTACGCAGACAAAGCAAAAGCTCTGGCGCGCTTCCGTGTAACGGATGAACTGACCAGCACACACTTGCTGCGGAATGCTTATGCAATTGCACACTTGGGTGGTGAGAAGGGGAGGCCAGATCCGGCTACAGTGAGCCAAGCAACGATTGATCAGGTCGATCGGTTGGTGGCGCTCTATGCGTATCAGATGACTGACGCTGCATCGAAGAAAGCAATGGCCGATCTGATGGCAAAAGAGAGTGCCGGAATGGATGCAGTCATTGGTCTGACAGCTTCGGTGCGCGCACTGGAATTGGAAAAGACTTTGTCTGCTGATCCAGAGAAGAGGGCTATTGCGACGCACAATGCACTGCATGGGTACGTGCCAAACGCAACGCAGCCAAATTCAAAAGTGGTTGTGGAATTCGACAGCAACCAGCAAGAGCTGGAAATGCAGGGGTGGGTCCGCATTGGTGACTACAATGGTAGCCGTGATGAGGATGTGCGTGAGCGTCGGGGCTATTACCAGTCTACAACGGCAGGCAAAGCCACCTTCAAGCAGGGCATAGCACAGACCGTACACACGACGTACAGCGGCGTCAGCGTCCTTACAGGGGCTCTGAGCAGCGATACAGTGGCAGGGACACTCAAAGGCGTCAGGGCGGGCCGTATTGGCGAGAGAATGGCACGTGCACAGCCAGGAAGCCTCGATAACTTGGCTCCGGGTGAGTACATGATGCCGATCTTTGATCAGGATTGGAATGTTGTGGGGTATGACCGTCACATGGATCCAGCCAAAACACGGGGTCTTCAGAAAGACACGCACATGGGGCGGATGCTCGGTGTGTGGGCAGGACGTCTTCTTGAGGAAGAGGCAGCACACGAATTCAACGAAGTGCTCGTCGATGGTGTGATGGAGAATTACAAAGAGGGTTTGGCCAAAGGACGTGGCGCCGAATACGTGAACATTGCAGATCCAAAGATCAAAGATAAGATCTACAAGGATGCATGGGCCACAATGGGTGCTGGGATCAAGGAATACGCAGAGGAGATCTTCGAGTCGCCTGATACGTTCTATGTGCGTAAAGATCTCATCGAAGATGTGGTAGGGTATCGGGCTCCGTCGATCACAGATGTGTGGACAGGACAGTCGCGTCTTGATCCAAAAGCCCAGAAAGTGGTCAAGGATCTGGTCACACTCATCGGAGGCAAGCGAGCATATCCTTGGCTCAAGAAGGGTGAGATGTTTGCGCAGGATGCGGTTGGCGTTGCGAAGACAACAATCATTGTCAGATCCGCGGTTGTGGGTACGGCCAACATTGTCTCCAACGTATTGCATCTGACACTGCGAGGCGTACCGGTGAACACGATTGCAACAAGCGGACGCGAGAAGATCTTGGAGATCCAAGAGTATGTGCGCAACAAGGAGAAGATCAGCGAACTGCAGATTTCTTATGCAGCGCGGATTGAAGACACAGACGCGGGTAACAAGATCAAAGCAAGGATTGCGTCCCTAGAGGCGGCAAACAAGCGCATGTCGATCGCTCCTTTGATTGAGGCGGGTGAGTTCTCCACGATCTCAGAAGACCTCACAGAGGCGGACGTAGCCGTGCGTGAGGGCCGTTTGATGGATTACATCGAGAAAGCGGTTGATCGTTTGCCAGAGTCAGCAGGCACCGTGGCCCGGAATATCGCGATCACGAAGGATACGGCGATCTTCAAAGGCCTGAACCGGATGGTCCAATATGGTGACTTCGTCGCCAAGGCTGTGTTGTACGATCATCTCATTGCGCAGGGTAAAGACCAGCGCGAGGTGCTTGATATCATCATGGAAGAGTTCGTGCAGTATAACCGCTTGCCAGGACGTGGGCGGGATTATCTGGAAAGCATGGGCATGGTCTGGTTCATGAACTATGCGCTACGGATCATGAAGGTCTCTGCAAATATGATGCGGGAACGTCCATTGTCGTCGCTGGTCATGATGGGGCAGGTAGGTCCTGCAGCCGGAGTAGACAGTGTTATGTCAGGATCCCTGTTCGGTAAATACATGGATGACAGCCTACCGTTCTCCTTCGGACCAGAGATGGGGCTGAATTCACCGCAACTCCACCCGTTCCACGCGATCACGGATAATTTGCTTCCGTGGTAGGGGTAGCCGTGTGAGAGGGACTCCTCTATAAAGAAGTGGTCATATACCTAACAGTTTCCCACTTGTCGGCAGTGACAAAGACCTCCCAGTTTTCTGGGAGGTCTTTTTTATTTCTCATCATCGTCTCCAAAGAAAACAGCGATAATGAGGAAGATGACCAAGAGACAGAAGCCAAAGATGATCAGGGCGAGGACGAACCAAATACCACTGACGAGAGCCATGAGGGCGAGAAGGAGGATGACGAAGACTGCGAGCACCGTCATCATCACAAGGGGTTCTCAGTGGCGGCTTCGAGTTGGAAGACCACAGAGGCAGCTGCGGCGTTGAAGGCTGAAAGGCGCTCTTCTGCGTCAGCGGGACTGGGGTAGGGACTGAGCCCCGAGTTGAGATAGACACGCGCCATCTGTGACAGCGGGTCATCATCACCAAAAGACGAGACAAGGATATCTACAGCAAGGCGTTTGAGCGTGATTGCTTTGGTGTCCTCAAAAGGGTTGTCGGGATTGGGTGGGGGACCATACATCTCTGCAACAACGGCAAGGAGTTCCTTGGGTGTTGGTGGAGGTGGGGTAAGAATTTCATGATCAAGCATGGGAACCTCTCTGATATAGGCATAAAAAAACCGCCTCCCTGAGAACAGGAAGACGGTATTCGACGTAAGACGCTTTGAGTCTAGCTAGCCTTCTTCTTGGCGAAGATCGACTTGTTCGCTGGCTTGTCAGCAGGAGCCTCAGCTTCTTCAGAAGCATCGCCCTCAGTTTCTGAGTCTTCGGCGGGTGCCTCAGCTTCAGTTAACTCATCCTGCGCCCCGGAGGATTTCGGCTTACCGAAAACAGGTGACTTCTTCACTGGTTCGGGAGTTTCAGCAGCTTCCGGCTCAGACGTGTCTTCCTCTTCTTGCGTCGAAGGGACGGCCTGGATGGCAGTGCGCGGGACTGGCTTTGAGCTGGTTGCGCCGTCATTGATCTCGATGTTGGCGGTGAGGCCATTGGTGCCACGACCGGCTGTGAAATCAACAGTGATGTTTTGGTTCGCTTTCAAGGAGATCATCTCCAGAACCTGTTTAGTGACAGCTTCTGTGATCTCTTTCTCATTCAGGCTAATTTGCATAGGGTATTGTTCCTTTTATGCGGGTTTCAGTGCGTTTGTTCAGGTCCGTAGACGTAGAGTTTGGTCTGGTTACCAAAGACGCGGGTGGAATCCTGATATACGGAGTGGATCTTGTCTGCGGCTTGGAGCCGTGTGACTGCAGTGGAGATGGCGCTTATGGGGCGCATGGCGGACACAGCGATTTCACGCTTGGTCAAACCAACCCCCGCTTCTTGGAGGGCAGCATGGACTTTCTCCATGTCTTCTTCCCATTTGTGGGGCATATTAGGTCACTTTCATTGTCTCAAAGGCGTACAGAGCCAAAAGCGCAGCTTCAGCGCGACCGTCATCTTTGACGCGGATAAAGAGATCGGCGGCATCAGGGAAACGCTGGATGGCTAGAGAACGGCTTGCGCCTTTGTCGGAGGATAACCCGAAATACTTCTTCCATTTGGAAGCCGTGATCAGGCCGTGAGGAATTTTCCCAGCAGCTAAGCCCATGAGCAGGGCGCCGTTATTGCGGCCAAACGCGTGAGCTGAGGAAACCCCTTCTCGAGGCATGGACCAAACATTCTCCATGAGAGCGAAGACCTTGGTTCCAGGAGGTTTTTGAAGGAGTTCCGCTAGGGCAGCGTAATTGGTATCTTCTCCCTTTTTGCCTTGCGGCCGAGGGACGAGGGGCATGTCCTCAACATGGAGGGTATGCGGAGAGGGGTCGAAGAGGGCGATTGCCCCCTTCTTCCCTGGGTCTATACCAATAAACAGCACGGACGCTTACTTCTTACCAAAGATGTTTTTCTTGGCAGAATTGTCGCTATCGCCACCAGGGCGACCCGTACCAGCTTGACCGGCACCAGAGGCAGCAACGCCCTTGGTTTTCAGACGGTCTTTGCCAGTATGCTTGGTTGCCCAAGCATCGCGGAACTCAGGAGTCTCAACTTCCTGAAGGTACTCGTTAACAGTACGGCCCGTTTCAGAATGGAAGACCTTGTCGATCGCATTCTGGTTACGTGTTTCGCCAGTTGGCTGATACACGCCGGAGCCGTCCTTTTTCTCTTTGTCCACGACTTCGCGGAGAATGGCCAAAGAGATCTCTTTACCGTGCAGCGCAGTCAGGCATTGCACCGGTGTGGGTATTTCTTTGCGTTCGTCAAAGTTGTAGATTTTGACGGTCTTCTCTTCCGTTTCCTGCTCGGCGAGAGGCTCACCGGCAGCGAGAAGGCAAAGATCATTGATGGTTGTGAAGCCGGGCAACGGGTGCTTCTTCTTGGCGTCTTGCTTGTCGGCGTAGAAGTTTTCGCCTTTTTTGTTGCTGATGTAGATCGTTTCACGGACCTCACGCCCATCAGTTTTGAAGTGGACTGTTACGCTTGAAGCGCCGCCGGAGGAAATACCAGCGTAAGCCAGTTCAATTGTACCGTCGTAAACGCCTGACGGTACTGGCTCAAAGCCACCGCCAAGAGTGTCGGTTGCTGTTTCTAGGTTTTCAGTGCTGAGGTTACCAAACATTTTGGTCATAGGATTTCCTTTTCAAAGGGGGAGGGGAGGGGGGAATGAACGACTAGCTGTAGTAGGCGCTCAGGTGGTCGAGGAGGAGTTGGGCATCATTGTCCATGTAAGTCTGGTGTGGATCAAACATGCCCATAGGAGAGCGGATGCGCTCGCCGAGAGTGGACTTCGTGAGCTGGGTCTGGAAGACGTACTTGAAGCCCAGTGTCTCATCCTGCGGAGTGGTGTGCAGGAGTGCTTCGTCGATCTCGCCCAAGTTCTTGAGCTCGATCTTCTTGGTGGAAACAACAGTGGAGAAATAGGCTTCCAAGCCGTTGTTTTTCAGTGCTCCTTTGATCGGAACAGCTGTGCGATTCATGAGAGCTTTCTCGTCATAATCCGTGCGCGTGTGCGCGAGGAAGATGAAACTCTTCGAGGAGCCAGCAACGTACTCTTGCATGAGACGTTTGAAGAACTGCTGATATTCACCCCAGGCTTTCTGTCCATCCGAGGAGCCAACGATATACCGGGTCTCGAACATCTCCATCAGGAAGGTGATGGTATCGATAATGACGCCGTCGTAGTCAGCGGATTCAGAGGCTGCTTTGATTGCGTCGTAGACCTCATAGGGATCAGTGATGGTGTACGAGTCGAACTTGTTACGGAATGGCAGGCGCTTGCCAGCCTCACAGTTCAGGTACATCCACCGTTCTTGGTTCTTGATGTGCTGGAGGGATGCGCTTTTGCCTGTGGCACTCTCACCAGTGATAAACACAAGGTGTTCGTTCATCTGGTCTGAGACGTCTTCTGACATTGAAATGTCCTTTCGTTAGAGGGATTCGCCCAACAAAAAAGGCTGTCGGGCGAACTGAAGATTTTAGGATGAGAGTTTGTCTGCGTGCTTTGCGGCAGTGACCAAGACCGTTCTTTGCAGCTCGTCGACGGTCAATCCGTTGTTGATCTTGGCGTTGAAATCGAGAACTTTTTGCTCAACTTCCAAGTAGGACATGCCGGTATCAACCAGAGCCAAAGCGAATTTGACCATTTGGTTGTTGCGGTTGCCGTCAGCGATACGTTGGGCAAACCAACGCTCGAGATTATCAAGAGAGCCAAGCTCCTTGATCTCCTGAACACGCTGCTCGTTGCGGACAGTCTTAGGAACGAAAGGTAGGACGTCAAACATCCGGCCTTCGAGGTTCATGTGGTGTGTTCCGTTAGCGAATGTCTGCCATTTGCGTGAGCGATCGATTGTGCTCTCGTCAACTTTGAACGGGAGCCACTCCATGACGTTGTGTTGGAATTCACGGTAATCGTCTGCATCCAGCTTGAGTTGATAGTTCATGGGCAGAATGAGGCGGAACCGGTTCTTCTCCGGGGTATGACGCTTGGTGGTGTGCGTCATGAAGACATGATCTTCCATAAGATCGTGAACCAGTTGCATCGGGGTTTCACCGTCTACGTCGAGGACGAGGAGATTGAATCCTTCGATTGCTTTCTCTTCACAGCGATGACCGTCTGTGAAGCCGTGGTTGCTCCAGTGCAGACCATTCTCTTGGGTCAGGCCTGGAAGATCTTCGAAAGCGAGTTCGCCGCTCTCGTAGTTATAGGCCCAGTCTTCGGAGTAGCTCAAAGACACTGAATCGAGGGAGGTCTCTTTCAGAGTCTCCCCAGAGATCAGTTCGATGCCATCAACATATTGACGCTTAAGGATAATATGCTGACGATATCCCCACGATGTTGCCATCGTAAGAAGGTCCATACGTTCTGCTTTAGAAGAAGATTTGTAGAACGGAAGGGCATTGAAGAGCTCGGCATGTGTGAGCTCAGTCTCAACACCGGCGATATAGCGCGCCAGTTTTGCGTGTGGTGGTTCACGGTTGAGAAGTTTCTGGAAGCCTTCGCCGGATTCTTCGACGAGGCGAATGGCTGCTTTGACGTGATCCAGCGTGAGAACAATAGACTCGTCCGTAAACGCGTAACTGCCAGCGACCTTCATCACACGGAAATACCGGTGCTCAAGCTCAGCTCTACGGATCTCATCGAACTCGGAGAGGTCGCGGGAGCGTCGCATACAGTCCAACTTATACTCGATGAGGAACTTGTCTGTTTCCTCGGTACTTGAGATTGTCCAGTTGAGTTTCATTGGGTCAGCCAGCGCAGCGAAGTGGTTACGCCATTTGTTTGTCGCTTGAGTATTCAGCGGATTTGTAGCCGCGTCATAGATCTCATCGACTGTACGGTCGTCGGCATCAGAGCCAGAAATGTCTGTCCATGCAAAGAGGGACCGACGTGCGTAACCGGTCTCGAGCATAGAGGTGAACTTCTTTTCCAGAGGGCCGCTATCCAAAAGCTTTGTTGGCGTACCGAACAAAAGCATATTGGCGGGCGTCTTGCCCTCGATCTCTTTGGCTCGCTTGTTGTCAGAGGTGTTCTTCAGGAGCTTGTTCTTGATCATGCCAAGGTCATAGAGCTCCAGATAAGCGCCCATGGCTTCTTGGGTTCCAATCTTCTCTAGGTTCAGGCCGATCTCATCGATCTGAAGATTCAAGGCACCGCAGTCAGCCATGAGAAGGAGTTGGCGGACTTGCTTGATTGCAGATTCAGAGCCACCGTCAAAGACGAATGGGAACTCACCGAGTGTCGCGACCTCACGTTGCAGGGAGGCACGCTCCTTGTCCTCTTCTGTGCCCTTGAGGGCTGCGAAGCGGGATGCGAGTTGCTCGATGCGACCGTCGATCTGTGTTGGCAGAACGAAGTCACGGAAGCTGTTGCGGAAGTCGCACATGATTTCATTTTCCATGAAACCTGTGGATTTACCCTTACCGAAGCCAGAGGTGGCAAGAGCCACGACATAGTTATTGATCGGGATCTCGCCATAGACCGGGCTGTCAATCTTGGCCCGCATACAGCTTGCAGCGATGCCGAGATAATACAGGGTTAGGATGCGGAAGAAGGGTTTTGCTTTCCGTTCTGTGCGTGCGCAGAGGACATCGGAGATCTCCTCTACGGTCGGGTGGTGAGCGAATGTATTGAAATCATCCATGATCGTACAAATCTTTCTGGGTGCAGATGGAGAAAACAGGGCAATAGCCGCATGCTTTCACTTGACCGGGAACTTCGAGAACTGCTCCGCCGCCTTTAGAGGCACGGTGGGCAGCTGCTTCTGCAGCACTGTCAAAGTTCTTTGATGAGCGGGCGCCAGGTACTTTGGCCTTGGCGGGGTCTGAGAAGTATTTCCACTTAGGGGCAGAGCGCCAGAGTTCAGCGTCTGTGCAGAATGGAAGATCAGTCTCGTCTTCTTCGGCATGGTCTTCCAACAATTTGATCTTGTTAGCGATCCATTGCTCAATTTCTGCGAGTGGCATGAGTTCGATGCGCAGAGAGAAGAGACGGGATTGGGGATACGTTGGCGAGGATCTGGCCAAAGCTTTCTGCCAGTCTGTGAAGATGAAGTGGATGTACATGTGATCGGCTGTGACTTTGTCACGGTTGAGCCAACGATAGATGGAGCCTTGAAGGCGGTAATCCGCGTGCTTGTCATCGCTTTTGACGGAGTAAGCAGACGTGGATTTGAAGTCGTGAAGCTCGCCGTCAATGATCATGTCGAACTTGCCGGAGATTTTGTAGCCCATGAAGTCACGGGATGTGCGTTGCTCCAGGTAAATGGGGAAGATGCCGGGGCGTGGGACAGGGGGGTTGATAGCAACCTTGTCGATGACACTCTGCGGGTAGCCCAGCTTCGTCATGGATGACGCGTAGTTGTGCGTCCACGCCTTCTCGATACCGTCGTGAATCGTGCTGCCGAGACGAGAGGCAATGAAGTCGGATACGTCTGCTGGCTCTATATCAGCTTCGGTCAGACGTTCCTTGAGGAGGATCTGACGGGGCGGCTTAAGAAGAGCTGTGGCCGAAATGGAGCGGGTCATGCCGGGGTGAAAGTCATAGCCATCGGCAGCCAGCCAAACAGCGAGGGGAAGGCTTACTTCGGCGTAGTTGGACAATGTCATGACAATGCTCCTGATGTGGTTGGGTGGGGTGTGGTGTGAGGTGATAGCCCCCGACAACGGCTTTGACCAGAAAAAATGGATGCCGGGGACTATTTAGAGCTTTATGCAGCTTTCTGAGTGGAAAGCCTGATCCGCTCAATGGCGGGAGGTTGCCTGTCCGTATGGGTCAGACGGAAGTCAGGGCTGGGATCAATCTCGAGCCAATGCATGGTGGGAACAGATGTCGCACCGGATGCGTGAAGACGGATATACCCAGAGCCCATTTCAGCAAAGAGGACCTCACCGCGGACAAACAATCTTGCCTGCTTGTAGACGCCGGACTTGCGAAGCCAGATACTGGCATGCTCAATATGCGTGACGTAATCCATCAGTGCACCTCAGATTTTGGAGGTGCCTCAGCTGCGGTGCCGTGAAAGACAGACTCGGGGCAGATGCTCAGAAGCTGGATGTTGAGAATTGTGATATTGGTCACTTTGTTCGGGGCAATACCCAGTTCCTGACAAGCCCGCTGATGCGCGGACTTGGTGATGACCGACAATTCATGGGCATGAATCTGCGGGCTCGTACCCTGCAGCATGGTGTTCAGCGTGTGATCTTTAACCTGATCATCTTCGTCGATGTAGCGGACCTGAGCCGCAGCTAGAAAATGGTAGGCGTTTGCTTCGGCAGCAGGGAGGGGGGATTTCTTGGACATAGGGATTCCTTGGTTCTAAACTACAATGCCTTTGGACTGTAGCTTGGTGAGATGGTCTGCAATTGCAGTTCGGATGTCGTCTTCACTGGCTCCATTGCTGAGGACAGCTTCGTGAGACCACGATGGGTGGAAGACAGAGAGTTCTCCGCCCAGATTAACGAGATCATGCGCAATGGCAGGATCGTCCTGCCACTCCACAGCCTCGACAAGGTGCTTATTGACCCAACGCAGAACCTCGATGTCATCGGGGATGAGGATGTAGGTTGCGTCGTGGATCTGAGAGATAGGGCGGATGCGGTAGCGGTACTCCGGGTGTGCCCGGACCTTGATCATAAACTCGGTCAAAGCCCGTGTGTTGAGGAGACAATAAGACTGTCCCAACGCATTGCCTGCGCTGCGCCCTTCAGCGGCCGCCTCGTAAGGCGTAGCACGGTTTCCCATGACAACCTGCTTGAGCAGAGGTGTGCGCACACGGAGGCCGAATGCAGCGGTGATGTAGCCAGTGTTGGAGGCTTGCTTGAGCTGCGCATCGACCCACTCGTCAGAGACCCGGTAAAGCCCATGGAATCTATCATAGATTTGCGTGGCGAGTTCTTTGGTGAACCCGCACTTGACCATAAGCGTGACGAAGGTGCCCTGATAAGTGAGCGCGAAGGTAGGTGTCTTGGAGATCTGCCGCTGCTTTGGATAGAGAGTAGCGACAGAGTTGATCCGAGCGACGTCATGCGCAGAGGCTGACGTCTCAGAGATCTCGTCGATCATATCAGTGATAGTCAGCATGCTTGGCTCCTTACGCTGGAAGACCCAAAGAAGTGTTGAGTGCTTCGACCTGGATCATGGGAACCTGAGCAGTTGTCTCGCTCTTCATGAAAGGTTTCACGAAGGTTTCAATTTCAGGCCAGATCTCAAGGAGTTTTTTGAAAGATGAAGTTTTGGTGAGAATGGCTTTGGCGTTGGCATGAGCAGAAACAACGCGCTCCAGCAAAGCATCGTGAGACTTTTCAAGCGCCTCAAAACGCTTTCCAAGTTTGGTCTTTGGATCCAGAACAGTGATGGGCCGCCAAGTTTTGACCTGATCAGGCACACGACGAGTAGATTTTTCTGGTTTACTGGGGTATATCCCACAAGATTCGTAAAAATGGACATTCTGAATACCAGAATAAAACGAGCATTGCTGTGTTGATCCCTCAAAACTGATGCGGAAAGAGTTTGATTCCGGAAACATGTGAGAGCCTGCAGTGCGCAATGTCTCAAGGTCGTTTTTGTAGACAGACTCGAAGAGATCATGGGAAAACTGGATCTCTGTATCCTTCTGGATTTGAAGATCTTTTCCAAAAGCATGAGTCATGATGCCTGAAATGATAGCTTCACGCGTGTCGTTGGTAAGGCGGGGTGTAGACATGGTAGAGTCCTTTGGGTTTATGCAGCTGTCTGCACGTTGGAGAGACGATCCCATAACTCGCCACCGGACATAGATTGGCCGAGGTAAGTCACAGATTCATGTTCATGGAAAAAGACTGAGGAGCCATTGATCGTGGCTTCAAAGCAGCGCGCATTTTCAGGCGCACGTTCGATGTCAGGCATCTCTTCAGAGAAATAGCTCTGTGCCCGGAGGCAGTGACCGTCGAAGCCTTCCGTATAAACGGCAAGCTTGTTTGGGTCTTTGGTGGTCAGAGCAGAGATCCTGTCTTCAAGTGATGCAAAGTCGAGACCAATGAACAGTTGTCCATCAGGCGCAACGAAACAGTCTTTGATGACTTTTGCAAACTTGGAGTTGGCAGGGAGGTTCTGAAGATTGGGGCTGTTGGAAGACAGGCGACCAGAGATAGTCCCCCCAAGATTGAAGAAACCAAAGAGGTAGTACCAGCCATCAGGACCCTGAACGGAGCCTTCGAGTGCCGGGATAAAAGAAGACAGGATCTTCTCGACCTTTTTGAAATTCATCAGAGCATCGAGCAAGTTGATGATCTGGAGATCTTCGGTATGTGCCTTGAGCTTTTCCAAGACTTCCCCGCCAGTGGCAGGGAGCTTGGTGTCTGTCCGTTCAAGAACAGGTAAGCCGACATCTTCGTAGAGAAGCCGGATAAGCTGGGGACCCGAGTTAGGATTGAACTCCTGTGGCTCTTCGCCCATTTTGATGGTCTTGGTTTTGAGCGCCGCATTCCGTTTGGCGACGTGCTCCATATCAAGCTCATACGTGAAAGCTTGCACCACTGGTTCTGTCTGAATGCGGCGTACCGCCTCAGCCATTTCGATCTCAAGAGCTTCCCTGGCGTAGGAGACCTTGCTGATATCGACAGGCATACCTGTCAGTTGCATCTGAATGATGTCCGTGAGGGCAGGCATGAAGAGATCAGTGTAGGTGGTGAGCTGATCGTCAGCGATCAGGGTGTCCCAGTGCTTGTCCCAGACATACCAAGTCGCCAGAGAGTCAACGAGATTGTAGCGCAGGAGATCGGGCAGGGGGATCTTGGTGATGTCCTTGATCTCAGATTCAGCATAGTTGCCTGCAAACTCTTGCGCCTGATCTTTGAGGCTGAGTTTGTTGCCGGCGCAGGAGTTGGTTGCGAAATAGGCGACGAGCTTGGTGTCGTCCCAGTCGCGCTGCGCCATGACTTCGAGACCTGTGAGCAGGCCTTCTTGGTCCAAGATATCGTCCATGAAGAGTTGGTAGATAAGGACGGTCAGATCATAGCTGCCGTTGTGCCATTTGAGATTGCCTTTGTATTCACGAAAGAACTTGACGAGAAGGCGGCGTATCTCAACTGGATTGGTTCCCAGATCGACGGGAAAGGCTATCCCTTCGTGTTTGTTCCATGCAAAAGAAATGGTGCCTATACCGGCATCGTAATGACGCAGAGAGAAGGCTTCGATGTCAGCTGTGAGGGACGGCATGTCCATGAGCTTCTGGAGCCAAGCAGCGATGTCAGTGACTGTGCTGGGGTAGGCCTCGAAGTGGATGATGGAATCGCCCGGGGGCCTGTAATGCGCGTTCCTGTGGCTGTGAAGAGCGTCCAGAGCCTGGGTGATTCTGCTCCGTGTCCGCTGCGGGTCATAGAAGACCTGACGGAAGTTGGGGATGAAAATCACATTGAAGCGGTGGGCCTGTGAAGCGGGGTAGGTATTTGGCAAGACGTAACCAAGATAGGCGTCTGCCTTATTCACGCCGGTGAGTGTTTTGAAGTATGCGGGATCGCTGACAAGGATGTACTTGGTTTCCAAGTCTTCAAAGATGGACAGCATCTCATCGAGAAATGCTTTCTGCTCAACCATAGGCGTCGTCTTGCCAGCGATATGAAGCTGGTATGCGACAACGTCTTGGGGATTGATTGTGCTTGGATCCAGATACTCACGGACGATGCCGTCTACTTCCAGCTTAGGAACCAGAACAGCAACAGGGTAGGTGGTAGCTTCGATGTCTGTGAATGTCTGGTATTGCATGGGGGCCTCAGTTGATTAGGGCACTGGCGAAGCGGGTGAAAATGACATCTGAAATGATCTTCCAGTTGTGCATTTTGATCTCGCTATGTGCGATGGGATAAGCTTCAGGCCGGGTACGTTTGAACATCGACAAAGCTTGAAAGAGATTGACGATGGCATCAGGAAGAGCGTCTCGGGCATCTTGAAAATCATTGCAGTGCTGCAGGAGCGAATAGACGCCCTGCCTAATTTGCATCTCTTCACGATCGGCCAGCTTGACGTCATCAAGATACAGACGAGCGTCATCATGGAGGAGGGGATGGAGCATGCTCTTGACGACATTCCGGTGCTGTACCGGGGGCAAGTTCGAGATGAATCTCCCCCCGAAAAGAAAACCGGTGTGGTTACCGGTTAACTTTGCGTGATTTAGAATCAGTTCGCTTTTGTTTTCACTCAGGCGGCCTCGGTCGTATTCGAGGAGTTTTCCTGAGATGAGTTCGGCCCATTCTTTGGGATCCATAGCTGAGCTCCTTTGGAGTCGTTGTAGCGATTGGGGAGCTCACCATAGAAGAAGACCTTATGGCGTGCTCGGGAGACAGCGACATAGATCATGCGCGCTACCTGCTGGGCATCGAAAGAGGTTCCGATATTCCCCAGATCCACGAAGACGAAATCGTAGGAGGAGCCCTGTGATTTATAGACGGTGCAAGAGGCCTTATCCCGGATATCCAGGAAGCGGTCTTTCATCTCGTAGAAGGTGCGCCAGTCCTTACGCCGCTTGACCACTGCAAGGGCGCTCTTGAGGACGTGAGGGTTGGTGCAGACGGGGGCGCCAAAGAAGGGTGCGTCAGGGTCGGCATCACCAAAGCCGACGTCACGAGCCATGACAGGCTCACCCTCATACTCGTAGCCGGTCGGTAAGTCAGGTCCAACAGACGTGATGGTGAGTTGCTGCTCGACGGAGAATGTGAGTTGGCCGCGCTGGTAGGAGTCACCGACAACGACAGCTTCACCTACGGTCAGGTGCGCCGGAAGAGAGCGGACATCTTCGCGGATGTGGGCGTTGTAGTCTTTGACGCGGTCATTTGTGAAGCACAGGACACGGCAAGAAGGATCGGGATCTTCGAAGACGTACCCCAGACCTTCTTCCATGTGATCTGGTGTGAGGTACTCGATGACGCCAGGGACAGCCACGATAGGCTTGAAGATACCTGTCTCGACAGTGTCACGCAGCTGCTGGCAAAGAGCCATGAGTGCTGGGGTATCGGCGTTACGCACAGGCGTGGTCAGCGTGTAGCAGTTCTCTGGCTTACCGATAAGGAATGCGGGGGAGATGTCTTCGTTGACCGGGGCCATCTGAGCGTGATCACCTACAAAGACAATCTTGCAATTAGGCAGGCCTATATCGAGAAACTTCATGAGGTCGGTGTCGATTGTAGAAGCTTCGTCAATGAAGACGACGACACCCTCGCGAATATGGAAGTTGCGCGACTTGGTTAAGAAGGCTTTGCCTGTGTCGAAGTTCCGTTGAATCTTGAGACCCAAGAATGAGTGGATGGTGCTGACAGGCTTGCCAATGGATGTACCGAGAACTTCAGCGGCTTTGTTGGTTGTGGCTGTGAAGTGCGTCTCAGTGTATTTTGGCTCTTCCTGTATAAGAGTACATGCATCGGCGTACATCTTCATACCGTTGTTGGAGAGGTGCTCCATGAGGAAGGTCTTTCCGACACCAGCAGGGCCGGTGATGACGGCATAGATATCATCGGAGAGCATGAAGTCTAGGAAGGCATTGGCTGCCTTCAGTTGGTCAGGATTGAGGGAGGTCATGGTATGTCTTTCGTTGAGGAGTGGGAGTTTCTGGAAGACCCCCTCAAAAAAACGGAATGGGGAGTTATAAATTACTCCGCATCCGTTCATTCTCTCGACGAGCAAGCTCGAGCATTAACGGAGGGACGCATCCCAGATATGTGGGCTGGTGGTCACGGGAGATCGATGGATCTCCTTTCTTGAGATGAGCCAAGCGTCTGCGGATGGAGGAGGCTGAGCGGGAGGATATGTGCTTGAGGATCTGTGGGATCGAACTTCCGCTACGGTGCATCGAGGCGATCAAGGCGTCCTCTTCGGGTGTGTAGGGGCGGGGCTTACATTTCTGCTCTTCTGTGAGGGAGGCCGTCACTGTGCAGATTGAAAGGCCGAAGAAGTCGGCAATGGTCTGGCGCTTGTAACGCCCCACAGAATGCACTTCCCGTATGATGCGCTGACGGACACGCATAAGAGCGTGGGTGAGCTTACCGTCCCTCTTTATGAGGTGAAGGGGGGTATCCAGCGAAGCAGAAACCATGAGAGCTAGTGCGTGTATCTCGTCGTGTGAGGTAGAAATACCGGTAGGGGAGCTCATAAGAGAAGGCCTTCCTTACGAAAAAACCCCAAAAAACTACATGAAAGCAGCGATTTGGGGTGATTTGATGCAGTTTGATACAATTTGATACACAAATCTAAAAAAGTATGTGTATGGTGGGAGCACGGCTTTGATTGGGAAACTGGAGTCTGAGTATGGCGATCATCACATTTGCATCCTCCAAAGGGGGTGCTGGTAAGACCACGTCGGCAATTATACTTGCCGTCACGTTGGCTCAACGAAGCCGGGTTTGCGTTATTGATGCAGATCCCGCTCAACGCTTGAAGGCGTGGGCCACGAAAGCAAATCTTCCTGAGAATATCAGAGTGCTGTCTTGCACGAGCGAGAGAGAAATCCATGATGCGATTGCGATCGCTGACCGGGACTTCAATTTCGTTATTCTGGACCTGGAAGGAGCGGCCACCCGGCTGAATGCATTTGCCATGGGGGAGAGTGATCTTGTGATCATCCCCATGGGAGACGAACAGCCGGATGCCGAAGGAGCGATCGAGACACTGGCTCAAGTAAATCTTGAGGCTCGGTCGATGCGTAGGGAGATCCCGGTGAGGATCTTGTTTGCGCGTACGCAAGCCGCGGTGAAGTCGCGGTTGGCAAAATCCCTGAATGCACAGGTAAGAGCGAAGGTAGGCGCGTTTGACATCGAATTGCACAACCGCACTGCTTATTCCTCTTTGCATAATTACGGGGGAACGCTGCACGATCTCGACAGAGTTGAGGTCAGTGGCGTTGAGAAGGCGATGGCTAACGCCGACCTCTTTGGAGAAGAGGTGCGTGAGCTTCTGGGCTGGGTAAGAGAACCTCGCCTTAACCATGATGGAGGTCGTAATGGCTAAAAGTTTGAACTTTGAAGGATTGGCTCAAGAAGCCGAAAAGAACCCTGAACTCGTCGCAGCGCGCAGTAAGCGTTGGGGCAGGCGCGAAGCAAACCCAGTTGTGCAGATGTCTGTGCGTATGCCGGAGAGCGACTACGAGAACTTTCGGCAGCTGTGTATGACCGAGCGGAGAACCAACGGTGAGATGGTTGGGGTTCTGATGGCGTACTATGTTCAAGGCAACAAAGTCCCTAAATAAAAGACCGGTCCAGTGAACTCTGGGAGGAGGAGGCTGGACCGGCCTGAAGCACCGAACCTGGGGAGGAGGGAGAACAGGTGTGGTGTGGTGTGGTGTTACCAAAAAAGAGGGCAATGACACAAGGAAAAATTCCCGCTATTGGCGAGTTACAAGTGTAAGGGATTCGGGAGATTCTCTTTTGATTTGGAATTCATAGATTCTAAGCGGTATTCGCTTAACAAAATCAAAAGCTTACGGGACTAAGTGTATGATATACGGGGAGTCCGGTAAGGAATATGGGCAGTAAAATAAGAGATTCGGGGAGTTGCTGTAAGAGATTCGGGGATTATTCAATCAGTGAATCATCATTCTTTGTGGCTGATTTCCTAGCATCACGCACAAGACGTTGTGGTGAAGAGACGGAAGGAAGCACATATTCCACGTTGCCTTTGATCCTTGCACGTCTTCCGATCTTGGATCGATTGACTTCAGCGTAGGCCTCTTGGCGTTCTGGGATAGACTTCTCCCACCATTGCAGACGGATGTGCGTTACACTTTTCCCTGTTTTTATTGGCTGTATAGCAACATTGAATGGAGCCAATGCATTGATCTCAGCCAGAACAGGTTTCAGGACTTGTTGGTTCAATCCCCCGAATGCCTTATATTTGTTGGGAGTGACACCGAGGACATGGCGGAATTCTTCGAGATTGAAGGTCTTTCCCTGCATCTGCGTCAGACCGATCCACTGAGAGATGTGCTCATAAAGCGTGATGGAGTAGCGGTACGAGAAGGCCATGAGTTCGGGGATCGAGATCTTACCCCAGATGGCACTGTCACGCAGCACTTCCACAAGACGCCGGTCGAAGCTGTAGGTCAGCGTTCCCGCACGGCGGTTCTTGTCTGTGAGATCATTCCCGCCCAGGACTTGCACACGGCGTGTGCTGCCGTCCGGGAGCGGGACCATGATCAGTGTGGTCATAAGGGCTTCAATAGCCTCTTCAACCATTTCATAGCCTTTGTGCCGCAGGGGCATGAGCTGGTCTATTTCAATGGTATAGTCCTTGTTCTCTTCGATGCCCTGACGGTGAGCATTATGCCAGAGAAGGGTAATGGCTCTGCGTGCATTGAGCGTGAGCCCATCATGCCCGCGGATCTGGATAAGCTCCGAAGGTTTCGAAGCTGTGTCAGACGAGGGCTTGAGTTCAAGGACTCGGTAGGTTTTGGGAGTGTTTGTCATGCCTGTAGATTAGGGCCTGACGGGGAGATGGGGAAGGGTTCCCCGAATACCTTACATTTAAGAGTGTGTGTGGGGGTGATAAGCCCCCACACACGTACCAGATCAGGAGTAACCTAGCGGATTAGACTAGGCCGGAGAAGCCACATGGCAGCTACCCCCTCTGGCTGCGCAGTGTTATAAAGCCACCGCTGGCTGGGCTATGAGGTTGCGCCCTGGGTCCAGACTTTGCAGGTCCTTATGCCGTGACGACTTAGCAGATATCCGAGTATGTGCCCGGGCTTCTCTGCTTACTGATGTTTTATACCCCGACCTAGCAAGCCGGCGTCCCGAGGGATTAATCCCGACAACTCATCATCTCGTAACGTCCTTGCGGCGGACTGGAATCAGAGCTGTCGGGTACGGTTGCCTTGCAAGCAAGACCGTTAGGGGGCTACCCATGGCACGATCTACAACCATATTCTTGAATAAAAATGTCTGATCAGCATAGGAACTGACCAGACAGTTGCCCCCTGCCAAACGCTGGGTAAGCGTTCGAGGACACAGGCACAGGGGGAGGCAACTTTATGAGGAGGATTCGAGGATGGCAGAGACTGGTTCGTCTGCTTGATCCTGATACTTGCCCGCATATTTAGCATGGTTCTCAACACGTGAGAAGAGAACTTGTGCGATACCTGCACCAGCAGGAATGATGACTTCTGTCTCGCTGTGAAAAACGATCTCAAGTGTGAGGAAGCCTTGCCAACCTGGCTCGATGACGGTGTTGAAGACAGACACGCCTTGGCGTGCCCATGTAGACTTGTCATGGACCACGCCGACGAGATCGTCAGGCATGGTGAAGCGTTCCATGGCAGAAGCAATGACAAAGCGGCCACGGGCAGTGTGCACTGCTTGACCGTAGGCATCGTCAACCTCAACCATTGGTCTGCCCCCGACACTGCGGGAGAACTTGATGGCCTGCTTGAGACGGATGTCGTATCCGGCTTCAGTCAAGCCGTGCGAGACACCATGAAGGCGCTCTTTGACTTCAAGCATGTTTGCGATGGGGCCTGCTTCGATGAGGGAGCGTCCGTTGACTGTAGACATGTTGGTTCCTTAGCTTTGCGTGTCGAGGTGAACCATGCGTCCAAAGGGGACTGTGGCATCGGGGTTATTTAGGACGATCCAGAGAACAGGGATTTTGGGGTCCTCTCTCATGGGCGCGCAGTGAAGATCGGAGAAGATAATGGCCGCTGTTGGACGATGCTTTTTGATGTGTGCAAGCACAGGCTTCAAACAGGTGCCACCCCGGCCAGTGACTTCGACTTTATCGTAGGGAAGATCCCGTTCGAATTCGTAGAAATCCTGGAGTTCATGATCGAATGTGACAAGCGACATGAGCTCAGGCTGGAGGTTATCATGGACGTGACGCAGTTCAGCGTTGGACTGAGCGATGTCCTGATCTGAAACTGAGCCAGAGATGTCCCAGAAATACATGAGATGCTCGAGACCCTCATTGGCGAGAAGGGACGGGAGATACATGTCCTCGTAGCGTCGGTTAGGGCGCCGCATGGAGTAATCGTCATGGGAGAGCGCAGTGAACCAGTTCTGGACAAGGACTTCCCAAGGCAGTTTTGGATGCAGGTACTCATCAAGAAGGAGGGTGGTTTCACCCGGAGTGCTGCCTGCTTGGTTCGCCGCTTTGGCCGCCTGTTGTGCTGTGACGATCTTGCGTTCGATGATGCCTTTCTCTCCCTTAAAGGGGACAATGTCCTGACCGCTTAGGGGTTCCGTTGAGCCGTGAATTCCTTCAGGGCAGGGAGGCTGCTCGTTATACAGGATGTCGTAGACCTGCTCGGTGAACATCTTGTGAAAACGCATGTCGATACATGGGTTGAGGGACATAAGTTTGGGACCAAACGTGAATCCCTCTGAGCGCAGCATGGTATTAATCACATGGTCAGCTGCTTGGTTCCAAATATCAAAGACGCGTTTGCCGATACGGGAAAGAATGACGTGACCGAAGCCTGGGTGCCAGACTTCATGGACGAGAAGCGTAACGCGTTCCTCTGGCTCAAGCCAAGTGAACAGCGCCGGGTTGATGCCCATACGCTCCCCGTCGGTCCATGCAGTCTTGCAGGAGTAATCCCAGAAGATGTCGATGTCACACAAGAGACGTGCGACAAATGCGGAGTTGTGCTTGAAGAACAAACGTCCTTTGGTTTTCTGGAGCAACTTGTCCAGTTGCGCTTCCGGTAACGGGGTGACGTGTTCGTATTGGGGAAGGGTAACAAGATCCATTGGATGCTCCAGATTGGTTATGCGGCCTCGTGGAGACCGGTGAGTTCAGAGTCACTCAAGAAGCGCGTGAGTTCGCCGATACGTGCTTTGAACTGCGGGTCCTTGATGATTGCTGGGTCTTTGACTTTGACTGCGCGGTAATACGGGATCTGGAACTCAGGCGAGAACCGAGAAATGTATTTCGAGACAGTTTTGAAGTCTGCGCGATCGTAGTATTCGATCAGCATTGACGTCACCGCGAAGCACGTGGCTCCTCGTTGCGGGATACCTGTAGAATCCGGGTGTGCAACGATGGCGCCGTACTTAGGGAGATTGGCGTATTCCTTGATGTACTCAACGAATTCGACACCAACGCCGTCAGAGACCAGACCGGCACAACCAGTGGCCGTGATGTCTTCAGTCGCCTTGGGTTTGACGTAGTCCGAGAGGAACTCCAAAGTGCGGGGACAAGAGAACGTGCGGTCATGGTGATCGGGGTCAAAGTAATGCCCGTACTCCGGCTTGTAGTCGATGAAGCCACGGACGCGGTAATCGAAGCCAGCGTCGATCATGTGCTCCATGAACTCTGGTTCATTGTGCTCGATGGTGATGTGACCGACGCGGCTTTGAATGGCCGTGCCGCCGTTGATAACGATGGCCCGGTCAGTTTGGAGGTTGCCTGCCGACATGACATAGCAGTTCTCGTGCAGACGTTCCTGGCCGACCATGTGGTCGAGAATAGGTTTGTAGGCCGCAGCCTGTACAGATTTGGCCGCGGAGTTGAACTCGTCAAAGAAGAGGAGCCAACCGTCGAAGCCTTCAGGGATGGGGTCCCCTTCGAGAGGGAACATCTCCATGGTGGCGTAGTAAGCACGGCCTGCTTCATTCCGCATAGGTAAGCCCATGAGATCTTCTGGCGTGACTTGGCTCAAACGGATGTCGATGAGCTTGAGGTTGAAGTCTTTGGCAATCTTCTTGGCAAGGGCAGATTTGCCAAGGCCGGGACTGGATTCAAGTGAGGGCGTGATGCCAGCCATGAGATAATCAACGCAAATTTGATATGCGGATTTAAGTGAGCAGCCAAACATGGTGGACATGTGCGTGCCTCCTTTAAGGGTTAATGATGAAATGCGTGTCCGCACCAAAAAACAAGAATGGTGCGAACACTTGGAGATCAGACAGGGTCTCGGTAGACCTCGCCGGGGACCGTCTTGCGGTATTGGATCCAGCCAGGGAGATTGCCGTGAAGTCGTGGACTATTCCAGAAATCACGAACACCAAGGTGCTCTATGTCATTTCCTTCTTTGTCCAGCATCATGCCTTCAATGGTTATCATGTGGTCTGGTGTGGCCTGATGCTCCAGAGGAGAGGCATGGACACGGTCAGAGCTGAGAAGGCTATCGTAGCGTTCAATCTCACGCTCGTAGGATGCATCTCCGTCGAAAGGCTTGTAGGAGATGCGTGCGCAACGGGCGGCAGAGATTTTGGCCAGAAAGCTAACATTGAAGGCAGCGGTCATCCCGTTACCTTCGACGAATTTACGATCTTCGGTTGTGATGTAGGGCAGGTGCCATTGATTTGGCTCAAGCTCTTGAAGCTCAGCATCTTTGATAGCCAAACCGACAAGCTTTGCCAGATCCTGAAAGTGGGGTTCTGCGTCTCCATGTTCACGGAGCCAGAGAAAGTTGTCCCAGCGACTGGAGGAGATCAGTGTGTCGATCCAAGAGAAAGGTTCGAGCAAACGGTTGGGGATCTGTTTGTGATAATCTGCCGTCATAAAGGCTTCGGCCACTTCAACAGCTCGGTCGCGTGCGTAGAGCCAGGCGTCTTCACGAGAAATAGGCGTGTCAAAGTCCCAATCGTTGACAAAACCATAAGGGATGATGACAGGCTGGTTGTGATCACCGGCGCCTTGCATCCCTTTTTGGTTCTTGCCCCAATGCCAAGGGACAAAGGGGGAATTGCGGACTTCATTGAGCATGGTCTTGATTGGTACAGCGCGAGAGCTGCGGGCGTTGCGAGAGAAATCGCGGTGCGTCATGATCTCGCCGTGGATGATGCGGGGGTAGCGGCAGCGGACAGTGTAGAGCGGCTGGCAGCCGTCTGCTCTGGAAGCGAGAATGACCTCGACTTCCATTTCTTGAGGGCCTTTGAAAATAGTCATGTTGGTGTTCCTTTGAGGAATGCTTGCGGGATGTCCCAATACGCAACCTTGAAAGATTCAATGCGTGGGTTTGGGTATGCCCGAGCTTTGTCTTCAGCATTGACGTTGGGGATGATGAGAGGCTCCGAGCCAGCGGGCAGACTGCCCATAAATGCTTCGGCAGCGCCTTCGAGAGCGAAGAGCTTTGAAGTGCGTAATCTCATGATGACATTCCCTATTATAGTCGTTTGTGGTGTGGTTTGGTTTGGTGTGAAAATTTCCTCTATCATAGCGGAGAATTTACCACAAAAACGAAATGGCGGAGTGCACAGATGGCGTCAGGAATCACCGTTTACAGGGGCGCGGACAAGGTCATGCGCTTCACATGGACAGACGCAGTAGGGGCACCCCTGGAAGTGTCTGAAGTCACTGTTATTTGTAAATTCCCTGCGCTCCAGTTCTCCGTGATCCCGATCGATCTGTTGATCGGGACTTTCGACGTGAAGTTGGAAGGGACGGAGCCTCTTATCGTGGGGGACTATCCGTTTAGTGTCCGGGCACTAGGAACTGATGGAAACACGTTAGCTACACCAGAGGTGATAATCAATGTGCGCTGATATTACAGTAAATACCACTGCTGACGGGACATCTGTCGTTATTGAAGAGGTGGGTATCTCAGGCCCGACCGGTCCAACAGGACTGAAAGGGGACGCCGGTGCAAGCACCGTAGAGGCTGGTGTATATGCAGCGGAGGCATTGGCGTCTGCACAAGCTGCAGCAGCCTCTGAAGCAGGTGCTTTGGGCAGTGAAGCGCAAGCAGCTATCGAAGCAGCAGCTGCAGCGTCAAGCGAGACAGCCACAGGAGCGGATGCATTAGCGACGGCCGCTGACCGTGTACAGACAGGGTTGGATGCGGCGGCGACAGCAGCTGATGCTCTTTCCACTGGTTCAGATGTCATCGTCACAACGGCAAATCTTGCAGCTACGAACCAAGACACACTTGATACAGAAGCTGACGCGACAGCCACAGCAGCAGACCGCGTGCAGACCGGTTTAGATGCCGTAGCCACAGCAGCGGATCGAGTACAGACAGGCCTTGACGCAGCAGCCACAGCTTCTGATTTGGCTCAGACTACCATAGATGCCGGGGCTACAGCTGCAGATGCTATCGCGACAGCAGCAAATCTGGCTGCAACCAATCAAGACACGCTGGATACGGCGGCTGACCTGGTCCAGACAGGACTTGATGCTGCTGCGACTGCTGCTGATGTTGTCAGTATCGCAGGCAGTGAGGCGGCCACAGCGGCTGATGTCATAAGCACCAACGCCGACGCCGCGATTGCTGCGGGTGCCGTGGCTCAGACAACTGCGGATGCCGCAACTGCGGCGCAGGCTTCAATCGATACGGCGGCTGATCTGGCTCTGACTAACGCTGATGTCGTATCTACGAGCGCTGATGTGGTCACGACAACCGCGAATGTTTCTTCGGCATCTACAAGCGCAGCAGCGGCGGCTGCATCTGTTTCTGACGCCGCGATTGTGGCGGCTGCATCTGTTTCTGACGCGGTGGCTGCGGCGGCTCTGGTCAATGGGTTTGTCACGCCAGTAAATGCGGAAATCCTATGGCCTTTGCGGCTCACATCCATTCCTGATGGTTGGTACGACACCACGGAGCGTCTGTTGTCTGGCACAGCCACTCGCGCAATTCTATCAAACGATGTCGCCTACATTTATGTAGCAAACAGCATTCTGCCGAAGACAATCTTGGACATGCAGAATGAGCGGTATGCCAAGGCCGGGACGGTCGGCGATAAGTTTTCTGATATTGTGACGCAGACCCGCACATCCTTGGCGACCATGACTGACAGCGATGGGCTGCTGAAGTGGGGACCGCATAACTTTCAGTTTCAGTCAGATGATATTTCTGAAACAGTGGTGGCGTGGAAGTATACATCAGCTACAAATATAGACGCAAATACTTGGCAATCGACAGGTACGGGGCAGCGTTTAGAAACTAAGTCTGGTTCCCAAGTTGTTCCAGCAGTCAACGCAACATACACGGTTGCTTTTCGGTTGTGGGCAGCACGTCCAGAGGATGTCGGCAAGTCGTTCTCTACGGCTGTTTCCATGAGCGGACAAGCAAACACAGTTGGTTCGACCACTTTAGTTCCAGAGGAGCCAACTTTATTTACCTTACAGTCTGATGTGATTACGACAGCCACGTCGCTTGCGCTTTTTATTACTTCAGAGAGTGCTGGTACTGTTCAATATAAAACAGACAACCTACGCATCTACCGCTCCGACCTTGGCGGCATGGCCCCTGTTCCCTTAGCTGACCGTGTGGCTGGCTCTGAAACCTATGTACCAACAACGACAGCGGCGGTGTATCTCCCACGGCGTAATCACAAGGTTTACGACCCTACCACAGCGGCTTGGAATGCGCATAACTATCTGCCGTATTCTGAGACTTTTGTAGATAACTATATTCCAAGTACAGGCGGCACATCTACGCCAACAACTCTTGCTAATGGTCTTGGTGGCTACGTCATGTCGGCATCAACGGCCAGAGAATTTTACCAAGTATTTACAGGTGATTTACCCGCAGGTACTTATACTTTTGAAGTTTATGTGGATAGCTTTTCTGGTTCTTTAAGCCGACCTTTTGCATACCTCACGATGGCAAGTGCAGGATCTGCCATGTATAAAAGCGATGTGGTTGATGGGAAAGCTACCAAAACATTTACTTGGGCAGGTGGCGAGATTGGCCCTTTAAGAGTTGGTGTTGGTACTGACAGTAACGACAGTGGTTCAATAGCTTTGGGTGGTCTGCATCTATACCGCTCCGACCTCAACGGTGTTGTAGCCAACTCGGGCAATGCTGTCTCAGGGCTATACGTTCCCACCACAGCCACAGCAGTACCTGCCACGCTGAACACAGCGGCCTCATGGCCTATAAATGGCTACCGCCACGAGAGTGCAGCGGCGACTAATCTGATCACTCAATCGCAAGACTACACACAATGGACGGCGGCGTCTGGTGCAACTTTTACTGCGGCTGGATCAAATCCTCTTGGGCTACCAAACTGGGGTGTACTCAATCTCCTCAACACCTCGTCAGCACGAGGGTATCCAGCCGTAGCATCTATCGCGAATGGGGATACAGTATGCGGATCTGCTTATATCGACGCAAACCAATCTGACGATTTTCAATTTGAGTTTGTGGTAGGCACTCCTGGTTCAGAGCGCGTCAGAGTTTTTTGCACGATTGGCGGCACAACACTAACGACAGTGCCTGCAAGTGTTGGCGGCACGGGAATTGACCTAGCGCACGAGTTCGACCCTGTAGAGGTGTCGGCAGGTATATGGCGGCTTTCTCTTGCAGTAACCAATAGTTCAGGCGTTGCGAAAGATTATACAGTATCTATTTGGGAACTTAACGAAATAGGGGACGTTGCTTTTAATGGGGTACAACTCGAAGCAGGCTCCAAGCCCACAAGCTACATCCCCACGGCTGGTTCTACAGTGGTTCGTGCTGCTGACGTGGCGACAATCCCTATTGCTAATGTAACCTATCCTACACGGACAGAAGTGACTGGCATTGAGTTGGTCACGAATGGTGACTTTGGTGACGGGACTACAGGTTGGGTGGTTAATATTGGCGATGAAATACTGTCAGTAGTTGATGGCAGATTGCGTGTCACATATGGCCCAGATGGGGTTACTGGAACTGGGCCAGGAGCACAGCAAGAAATAACTGGATTGACAGTCGGGGCGATGTACTTGCTTTCCGTCGGGACGATATTGAAGGGTACAAATGGCGCGGCTGGCGTCCGTCCCTTACAGGGCACCAGCAACGGAATACCCGGAGTTGCCAGTTTATACGGTTTCTCGGACCAATCGAATGTCTCATTGGCATTCATTGCCACGATGACAACACACAATATCAATGTATATGGTGGGTACGGTACAGCGGGAACCTACGTCGAGGCCGACAACATAAGCCTAAAAGAAGTCAAACCCCTAACAGTCAGCTTCGGGATGAAGGGCTTGATGACGTATGCGTATGCAGATGTAGGAGTTGTTGGTGACGGTGTTGGCGGTGCAGTTGTTCCGTTTACGTGGACGTTAGACGCCTCAAATTATATCTACGCGGCTATGAGTACGTCGTTTTCCCAAGTTGATACTGGGCGGATGTTGTTCGTTCAAGAAGTTGCCGCCGGCCTTGCCTTAGTGAACACGGGAAAAACCTACTACAGTCCCGGCGTCAACGTACCGCTCTCAATCGCATCACGCCACGGCGAAACATTCATTAATGCCGCGCTAGATGGTACAGCACTCACGGAAACTACACCCCTCGGCTTCCCTGACCTATCCACGACGGATATTCTGCTTGCCCCTATCTTTAACGGGGTGATCCAAGAATTCATCATGTGGGTGGGTGATGAGGGTGACATCTCAGATGCAGGCATGGAGGAGACAAGCGCATGAGCATTGATCTAGTCCTTCACGCACCAGACGCTCAGACGCTTGTGCAATTCGCAAGAAACTACGGCCTGATCCGCAAGAACCCTGACACGGTTATCACAGACACAGACCCAGACAGTCCTACGTTTGGTGACGTACTTGAGACAATCGATAATGGGTGGCGTCAACGTCGCGGCTTTGAGTATTCCCCTTGGGCTGGCACAGGTAAGTTCCTATCGAAGAATAAAGACCTTCGCGGATCACTTGACGTTGAGGTAATCCAAGAGTTCGTACCTGCCGTACCACGTCTTGTCGATATAGACCCTGAGACCTTCGAGGAAACTGAGACACAAGCGTTTGTCCCTGCCGTACAGGCTGAGTTCGGAGTAAGGGTGGGTGCTAACCTGCCAGCGTGGGTTGATGAAACCACAATGGCTTACAATGGCTCTGTGTTCGTGGGTCGCTTCCTACGCAAACAAGGGCCGTTTGCAGTGTTCTCAGGTACGGCGCAGGTCGGTGACACAATCAGCTTCTACACCCCCGACCTACAGTATCTCGCTGGGCTTGTTTACCTTGTGCGGTTGTCTTTCGATGTCGCAGATGAGGACAGCGAGACAGACGAAACAGAAACAGGTCAAGCGGCCAAGTCAAAGATTGTTCGCTGGGCCAAGCGTAACGGCACGATTGGTCAAACTGGTGGGGGTCAATTGGACTACGCAGAGATTGACGGGGTTAAGATTTTCCAGCCTGATCAGGTTAACGCTTGGTTATCGTCTAAAGGATTACCTGGCCATATCTGGCTTGGGGGTAACAACTATTGACCCTAGAGCAATTCATAGAACGATTTGTGTGGGAAGCTGACGGCAAGATCGACAGCTACCACCTGATCAACAAGCCGCCATACAAGGGCGACTGCGATGACTTTACACGGACAGCGGCGAGGATCACATCTGGCTCTGCTCTGCGTGATTTCATCGATCTGTGGACGTTCAAGAACAGCTATCACCGCGTGGTCACTGAGAAGGGCGTGACGCACATCGTGCTGCACCGCAGAGGCATGGGCTACATCGACAACATCAAGCCTCAGTGGCGGGCTGACGTGGGCTACAAGCGCAAGCTGCCATTCATCATCCTGCCGCCAGCCGTGATGCTGAAGATACTGATTGGGACGTTGGTAAGAATCTGGTGCCGCATATTTGGAGAAGGGAGTTAAGCATGGACTGGACCGTTCTCGTTGAGTTTCTTGGCGGTGGCCCGGCTGGCGTAATGGTCGCTGGTCTAGGCTTTCTGTTCTGGAAAGAGCGAACCAAGAATGAAGCCCTCACATCACTTTTGATGGATCGAAAAGATGATCTCATCCGAGAGGGTGAGCGTCGTGAAATTATAACCCACCAGATGCTGGTGACTGTAACCGATCTTATCAAAGAGTATGCGAGGTCCAAATGAAGCGGCCGTTTTTCAGAAGAATCAATATCGAAGAACTTAAGAAGTCCGAACGAGCGAGAAAGGAAGACGCTGCGATATCGGCACAGAAGACCACGGAGCTGCATCGAGTATTTGCAGCTACCGTGTTAGAATTTCTACCTAAAAAAAGAGGCACAGAGTGAACGACTTTATACCAGAACCACATGCCGCAGTGGGATTTATCTTGGGCGTCTTTGGCGTTCTCGTGATGATCGCTTTCAGGGCGCACGCAATTACGCGGAAGGGAACAGCAGTCGCGCATCTAGGTGCTGCGTTGTTTTGGCTCTCTGCTTTGACAGTTGGTCGTATGATCTGGTGGGATGTATTCCGGGGGTTTGGGTTGGGTATCCAAACAAACCTATTCTGGAACACGCTAGGGTTAATTGCTCTCCTCCATGCACTGCGCGGATTTCATGCACTGCTGCCTGATGAGGACCGCAAGAACTTCAACATAATCACCGCCGTCTTTTACCCACGTCGCTTGTGGTGGAAGCTTAGAGCAGGAAGCCATGTAGAATGAATATTGCCCAGACACAGCTTATCGCAGAACAAGACAAATGCCTCCTTCTCCAACGGTCAGGAAAGACCATCGCAGAGATCGGAAGTGTCATGAAGCTCTCCTATGCAGCCACACGGCGCAGGTTGGCCGGCGCACGTAAGCGTGAGATGCTTGACCCGGCTCTAGCTGCCCAACTGGCAGAGAAGGGTCTGACGGACCTCGCAGGGCTTCATTCAGGTTGGCTCATTGACAAGGATGCGAATGGTCAGGGCTCATCCCTGTATTTCTTCCTTGGTCCCGATGGCGAGAAGATCGACTTTGCAGATGCAATGATGGAGATACTGTCGGATATTCCCAAGCTACCGGCGATCCCAGAGCCAACAGTTCAAGATGGAGCCAATAAGGCAACTTGGCTCGCTGTAGCAGATCTCCATGTCGGGGGAAGTTACGGTGATCCGATGCTGGAGGAGGACTTCAATGCAGCGGTCGATGATATCGTGTCACGTCTACCTGCTGCAGAACATGCGGAGCTGATTGAGCTGGGGGATCTGTTGGAAGCCAACGATCACAAAGGCGTCACACCGAATTCAGGGAATCCCCTGGATGTGAAAAAAGACAGTCACCTGACCAATACGCAGCTTGCAATCAAGATGATGCGTCGTACAGCGTGCCGGTTGCTAGAGACTCACAAGACTGTCCGTATGCACTTCATCAAAGGGAACCATGATCCGACGTCATACATTGCCGTGATGCTGGCGATGGAGGCACACTTCGCAGACAATCCGCGGATCGAGGTTGTGGTCAGTGACGAAGAGTTCCGTGTTATCCAGTGGGGTGCCTGTGCTGCATTCCCTCACCACGGAGATACGATCAACTGGGAACGGTTGAAGGATGTCTTTGCAGACCAGTATCCGGATGAGTGGGCAGCGGCTAAGTCACACCGTCACGTGATGACGGCGCACTTCCACCATGACAAGCGTCGGGATCTGTTGGGCTGTAGCGCAGAGCACTTCAGGACACTGCACCCGGCGAATAACTGGGCACGTGCGAAAGGGCTACTTGCCCGTGGTTCTTTGACAGCAATGACGGTGCATAAGGATCTCGGAGAGATCAGCCGGACAAGCTTTAACTTGAGTAATTTCCGGAAGGAAGCGGCATGAATCCTATGTGGATGCTCCCTATCGTATTTTGCGCACAGTTTTGCGCTGTTTTCGCACTGGTCATGAACAGCAAGCTCCTCCGGGATGACCGGTGGAAGCTGGCAATGCTGAATTCATGGCTCATAAGCGTCACGCAGTTTGTGTTCATTTGGGCGGTTGCGACGACAAGTACGCCTGTACTCACCTTCTTAAGTGCCGCGATAGGAGGCAGCTTAGGATGTGGGGTATCTCATTTAGTTTACACAAAGCACATCATGAATTTTGGGAAGAAAACAGTATGAAGATTGCAATTGTAATTGGGCATAACTCCAAAGCTCAAGGTGCTGTGCGTACAACGGATGGACGTACAGAGTTTGATTGGAACAGTGAACTTGCTGGGTTGATCGCAGAGCACAACCCCGACTGTGTGCGGGTATTTCGCCGTGAGCGTGGTGGCGGGTACAGCGCAGAGATCGATCGCGTCTATACGAAGGTTGATGCATGGGGCGCTAATGCGTCCATCGAACTGCACTTCAATGGGAGTAATAACCCGAAGGCGAATGGTGGCGAGACTCTCTCAAGCGGGAGCCAAGGATCTATGGCCCTTGCAAAGCAGATCAGATTGCGTGTCTCAAATATAATGCGGAACACTGATCGCGGCATCAAGATCAAAAGGCGGCATGAACGAGGCGGCCGATCGCTATGGCAGGGGAGGGCCCCGGCTGTTCTGGTCGAGCCTTACTTTGGTTCGAATGCCGCAGAATGCCTGACAGCACAGATGAACATGGATGAGCTGGCGGAAGCCTATTACCGCGGTGCGGTGGCGTTCCTGGGTAAGGAGTGCGCATGAACCAGATCACAACCATACTGGGCGCAATCGTCGTCTGTGGTGCAGCCTTCTGGGCAGGCCAGGGGATTGGCTACGCTAAGGGCTATGCAGCGTCAGGGGCGGTCCATGCGGCCGCCTTGGCAGAAGCCGAACGCGAGAACGCAGAAACACAACGAGCCCTTATACGGGGCGTAGAGAAGGTTGCAGAAGATGCTGAGATTGAACGCCAAAACATTGAGAGTCGTCTTGTTGCTGCCAATGATGCTGTTAGCCGCTTGCGCACAGCCATCAGTGACGCCGAAACCCGTGCAGATACCAATGGCACCAGCGTCGCTGATGCAGCCAGTACAGGGGCCTTACTTGCCAGTTGCGCAGCGCGATATAGAGACATGGCGCGCGCAGCTGACAAGCTCAGAGCCAATGTCATAGGGTTGCAGAGTTATGTGGCAGAGATCGCTACGCTGAATCGGGAGTAGTTGGTTCAGCGTGACATCCAAGGACCGTCGGGTACATCGTATTCGACGGGAAACTCATCAACATTGATACAAGAGAGTTCTTCGTAGCACTCCGTGATGACGATGTCGCTGGGGTGGTCATAGTCGATATCACCGCTCCCACCGTGTGGTTCGAAGTTCTTTGCCACAAACTGGGCCGTCATCATTTTCAATGCATGCTTAGGACTATCGGCGTAGAAAGTAATTGAGCCATAGACACGGGCATCCATTGCGATGTTGACGGTGTACGATGTCTGTTTTGCAGAGATGGCAAGATCCCGGCTGTGACGCTCAGCGTGGTCTGCACGGTCGGGAATCAGACCTAAGCGGTAAGCGATACGGCGGGCTGTCATCTTGCGGCGCCGGGGACCGTTTCCTTCAGCAAAGATCATAAGAGATTTATGCGGTGCTGAGGAGCTGGCCAGGGAGATGACAAGATTATCGACGGAGCTTGTATCGACATGTTGGCCGGCACGGGCGTTGATGAGTTGGTTGTGCATGGAGGTGAGAATACGCTCACCCTCTTCGATTGGGCCAGAGGAGGGGATATACTGCCCAGTGAGGCGCTTGGCTTTTATGGCGTAATGCACCCGCTTCTGTCGATTAGGGAGATACTTCTGGATGCCTTCGGAGGTCATCGGTCTGTTCCTTTCAGTTCTTCGAGGGTGGCGCGGGCGTCAGGCACCCAAAGCGCCGATGGTTCGTTAGATGGTTCGTTTAATGCGAGGTCCAAAATACCGACCAATCGCTGCTTATTCTCTTCCGCCTTCGCCAGCTTCGCCTCAAGTTCAGCAATGGTGGCTTTCTGGTCAGCTACACCAGCCACATAGGCCGCAGTGTAGTCGGGATCGGACGCCAGTTTATGCGCCAGCGCCTCAAGTTCTTCAATCCGTTTGTCCTTGGCGTCGGATAGGTCGGCGCGGGGATCAAGAACTTCGCTTTCATGTATATACCGCATATTGTCTCGCGGCCCGTCTGGTCCGTTCGGGTGCGTGATATCGATTGCATCTTTCAAGCTATAACGCCCCGCTTCTGCTTTTGCTCTGGTATATCCGCAGCTATCAGGGCGATAGAAAACACCACTCTTGCGGATTAAATAACCGTCTTCCGGCGCTTCGTTTTTATTGGTCATT